>Ga0255761_10002680_pt1 | contig 16320 bp, 14 predicted proteins | sample 071ome_29_FD_179961 | JGI IMG/M metagenome (GOLD analysis project Ga0255761, IMG submission 179961) | Coastal salt marsh microbial communities from the Groves Creek Marsh, Skidaway Island, Georgia - 071407BT metaG (version 2) | ecosystem: Environmental > Aquatic > Marine > Intertidal zone >... | reverse complement strand
GGTCTACAATATGGATCCGCATGTTGATGGTATGGCGCTTTGGTCTCACTTGATAGCAGCTGGCGCGCCACATGGGATGGAGATCCTTTCGACCTACGCCATGAATCCGCGTCGGATTGAGGCGGGGATTATGAACTACGGCACCGACATGGGCTGGGACACAACGCCATTTGATCTGGGGCTGGGGGACTTTGTCGATTTTGAACATGATTTCGTGGGGCGGGACGCCTTGCGGGCCACTGAGCGCTCCCCCCGATTCTCTGGTTTCATGACTGAGGCGAAGGACATCAAATGGGAATCGCCTGTTTTGGCAAGCGGCAAAGCGGTTGGCCGTGTAAAGGCGTTCGAACCGTCGCCAACCCTCGGCACGGGGATCGGGTATGTTCTCTTCGACACACCTGAGGCCATGTCGGCCAATGCTTTCACCGTGAAGGGCCGAAACGGGAATGAGTATCCGCTCGCCCTGCATGCACTACCGTTCTTTGACCCTGACAAACGCATCCCCCGGGGCCTTGAAGTCATGGAGTTCAAAGGATGAGGGACCTTGCTGCCACCCGTCGCCGCGAAAATCTCAAGCGGCTCCTGAAACCGCGTCACATCGCTTTTGTCGGCGGTAAGGCGGTTGAAGACTGTATCAATGCTACCCGCAAATCTGGTTTTGCTGGGGAAATCTGGGTGGTACATCCGAAATATGAGGAGCTTGCAGGCATTCCATGCGCGCCAAGCCTTGCCGATCTGCCCGAACCACCGGATGCCGCCCTGATCGCAGTGTCGCGTGAACGCACAATTGAAGTCGTGGCAGAATTGTCCGAAATGGGTGTAGGCGGGGCGGTGTCCATCGTAGGTGAATTTTCCGAAGCGGGAGAGGAAGGTGCCGTGCTGCAGGCCAGGCTGGCCGAAGCGGCCGGGGACCTTGCGCTCGTCGGCCCGAACTGTTTGGGTGTGATGAACATGTTTGATGGCATGGCCGTCTGGGGCGGTGATAATGTGTTTTCCCCTGTCACGGGCGATGGTGTCGCCCTGATCAGCCAGTCGGGATATGTCGCTTACTCGGTGACCAATGTCGAACACGCCCTACCTCTGGGCTATGCCATTTCGATGGGCAATCAGGCAGTTCTTAATGTGGCTGATTACATCGACGCCATGCTAGATGACCCCCGCGTACGCGCCATCGGGCTTTACCTCGAAGGGATCGTGGACATCGCTGCCTTCAGTGCCGCTGCGATGCGTTCGGTGAAACAGGGTGTGCCGCTTGTGGTGCTGAAGGCCGGTGGCACGCAGGAAAGTGCTGAACTGGCGCAAAGCCATTCTGGCACCTTGGCGGTAGACAACGAAATCTGGTCAGCCCTTTTTCGCCGGTTTGCGATTGTCGAAGCAGGGTCACCCAAGGCGCTGATTGAGACGCTCAAACTGCTGGGCAGCCCCAAGCCCCCGAAAGGCAACCGCATTGTTGCTGCGGCCAATTCCGGTGGCTACGCAGCGATGATCGGGGAAAAGGGGCGCGATGTCGGTTTGGAGTTCCCTACACCCACAGAGGCGCAACGCAACGCATTGATAAAGACTGTCCCACAGCTAGTTTCTCTGATGAACCCGCTCGACTGGAACCTGCCCTGGGCGGCGATGTCCACATCGGATACCTCGCACAATGGCATGGGGATCTTGATGGATGATCGTTGTGATCTGCTTGTCTATTTCGTCGATTGGCCGCGCGAACCGAAGGTGGCCGATGTCTGGTGGCCGACGCTTGAAGGGTTGACCCAACTAAACAACCGCATGGAATGCCCCGTGGTGATCGCCAGTGTCTTGCCGGATGGTTTGCCTGCTGATCTGCGGCTGCGGCTAGCTGATGCAGGCATCGTTACGCTGCAAGGTTTGGACGACACGCTGAGCGCATTCAGTGCGGCGGCGTGCTATCCTAAATTACGCGCGCAGATTCTGGCCGATGTTGACAGCCGTGTGTTGCCCGTTCCGGCCGCTCAGGCCGCGGGAGTTACTACATTGAACGAGGCGATGGGCAAAGCCCTGCTTGCAGATCATGGCGTTACAGTCCCTGCCTGCGTGACCGGCACCGCAGAGGAGGTTACCAACGCCGCAGACGGGCTTGGCTATCCGCTAGCGGTCAAACTGTTGAACGCCGATCTGGCGCATAAAAACATAGCGGGTGCGGTACATTTGGATATCAAAGACGCATTAGGTCTGAAGCATGCTATCACCACAATTCAGGCCTCTGTGACCCGATATAACGCCCACCTCGATACTACTCACTTCCTGATCGAAGCCATGGTAACTGCCCCACGGGCTGAGTTCATCGTTGGTGTCAGCCACAAACCTGGGGTTGGTCATGCGCTAGTCATCGGGCGCGGTGGGACAGATGTCGAAGAGCTGAAAGATTTCACCACATTGCTTCTCCCGACCAGTACTGCGCAAATAGAAGAGGCTCTGCATAGGCTGCACATTACCCGAAGACTGCAATTGCAGGAAACTGACATAGCAGCGCTGACCCAAACAATACATAATATCGCTCTATTTGCAGACGATTTGGGAAATAAGCTTGTTGAACTCGATGTGAACCCAATACTGCTGGATGCGTCGTGCAATGTCACCGCCGTTGATGCCTATCTAAGGATAAGAGATTGATTGACAAGCGTGACCTTCCTCTGACCAGTTTTCACTGGGGCACCTACCGAGTTGAGGCGCGGGAGGGTGAGGTTGTGGCCCTGCATCCTTTCGAGGAAGACCCGGATCCATCCCCCATCGGGCAGGGCTATGTCGGTGTGCTGAACGGCCCGGATCGGATCACTGCCCCAATGGTGCGCAAAAGTTGGCTTGAGGGTGGCCCGGGCGTAGCTGGCGAGATGCGTGGCCAGGAGGGTTTTGTTGAGGTCAGCTGGGACGAGGTCGAGCGTCTGGTTGCCAAGGAACTACGACGAGTAATAGATGATTACGGGAATGAGAGCATTTTTGCGGGATCATATGGCTGGGCCAGTGCTGGACGGTTCCACCATGCGCAAGGTCATCTAAAGCGGTTTCTGAACCTGTTGGGCGGTTTCACTAAATCAGTCAACACATACAGCCTAGCTGCTGGTGAAGTGATCCTACCTCATGTGCTGGGCGGGGCTGAGTTTATCTATGGCGCAACCTGTTGGCAGTCGATTATCACTGATTGCGATCTTATAGTGGCCTTTGGCGGGCTACCGCTCAAAAACGCGGCTATCGGACAAGGTGGAGTGGGCGCACACCGGACTGGTCCTGCCTTGCTGGATGCTAAAGCTGCTGGCGTAGAGTTTGTAAACATTTCGCCGCTAAGGTCGGATGTAGCAGAGGCCCTAGAGGCGGATTGGCTAGCACCCCGTCCGTCAACAGATGCTGCGCTGATGATCGGTTTGGCGCATGTGCTGTTAAGCGAAAATCTAGCAGATCGGGTATTTCTTGACAGTTACACGGTTGGTTTCGACCAATTTGCAGCATATTTGATGGGCGACAGTGATGGCGTCGCCAAAACCGCAGATTGGGCTGCCAACATCTGTGACTTGCCTGCTGATACAGTCCGCTCCCTGGCGCGTCGCATGGCGAAGGGACGCACGATGATTTCGATTGCGTGGTCTTTGACCCGGCAAGATCACGGTGAGCAACCGTTCTGGCTTGGTACGATTTTAGCTGCCATGCTAGGCCAGATCGGTCTGCCCGGAGGTGGTATCGGATTTGGCTATGGCGCGACAAACACCGTTGGGTTGGAGCGCACATCCCCCCGATTTCAGGCGCTACCGCAGGGGCACAATAAGGTCAAAACCTTCATTCCTGTAGCCCGCATCACCGATTTATTGGAAAATCCGGGCGGGTCATTCGACTACAATGGAAAAACTCACACCTATCCCGACACTCGGCTGGTCTGGTGGGCGGGTGGCAATCCGTTCCATCACCATCAAGACCTGAACCGCCTGCGCCGCGCCTGGGCAAGGCCGGATACGGTTATCGTCAACGATTGGTGTTGGAATGCTCTCGCTAAACACGCCGATATTGTCCTGCCCTGCACCACACCACTGGAACGTGATGACATTAACCTGTCGCCAAGGGATCCCTATCTGGTGATGATGGATCAAGCGGTACTGCCCGCAGGACAGGCGCGAAATGACTATGACATTTTTTGCGGTTTCGCTAGACATCTGGGTATCGAAAAAAAATATACCGAAGGTCGTGATGCCGGGGAGTGGATCAGGTGGCTTTACGATTCCTCGCGCCAATCCGCAGCACAATCTGAGGTGGACTTACCGCCATTTGACGAATTACGTGCAACAGGTTGGCACAAGCTTCCTGTACCAGAAGCACCATTCGTCATGCTTGAAGGTTTCAGAGCCGATCCGGTGAGGAATAAGCTTCGTACGCCAAGTGGAAAGATTGAGATATTCTCGGAACGTATCGCAGGCTTTGGGTATCATGACTGTCCCGGTCACCCAATTTGGATGAACCCGGTGGAATGGTTAGGAAGTGCTAAGGACAGCCAGCTGCACCTGATCTCCAACCAGCCCAAAAATAAGCTGCACAGCCAGCTTGATCATGGGCGGCTTTCTCAGTCAGATCGCATCGGCGTATATGAACCTGCCCTGATACATCCCGCAGTTGCTGCGGCGCGAGGGATCAGACAGCATGATGTCATCAGAGTATTCAACAGCCGCGGTGCTTGCCTCTGTGCGGCCGTTCTGTCAGATGACGTCCGACAAGGTGTGATCCAGATCAGTACTGGCGCGTGGCTGGACATTAAGGATGCCAAGGGGTTATGCCAACGAGGCAACCCCAACGTACTTTGTCTAGATAAAGGCACATCAAAGCTGGGCCAAGGCCCCAGTGCACATTCGTGTCTTGTGGAAGTTGAACTCTTGGAAAAAGCATAGTCATCTCGTTGTGACACAATCGACACTCGCCCAACAACAGAAATGACAAAGTTCCCTTTATCAGGCGTAGGGGGGAGGTGCCGCATATATAGATAGGACGGTGGATAAGGTGAGTTTTGTCATTTTTGTCATAAGGTCAGTGGCATAATGTAATGCGTTTTACAGAAACGAGCCGAATAATTTTAAATTTTAAAAAGATCGATGGCTTTTTTCCGAATATCGCGGTTGTGCCGAACCTTATATTTTTCGATTTTTTCGCTCGGTGTGCGTGGAAGATCTTGACAAAAGACGACAAATCGAGGGCGCTTATTTTCAGGTAGGATTGAAAAGCACCACTTCTTAAATTCAAGTGCAGAAAGTTCACCGCTTAGTACTATTGCAGCTAAAATTTCATCTTCGCCAAGTTTAGATGGTGTCGCTACGACAGCGACCTGTGCGACATTGGGATGTCCGGAGATAACTGAATCTAGTTCTGCACCGGATATGTTTTCGCCCCTTCTGCGGATAATATCCTTTATTCTTTCTATAAAAAAGAAATCACCCTTGTCATTCATTCGTGCAAGATCTCCAGTACTGAACCAGCCATTTTTAATTACGGCATCAGTTGCACCTTGATCCTCAAAATAGCCCTGCATTAAAATTGGAGAACGTACTAATAATTCCCCTACATTGTCGTCGGCAACCTGTTTACCTGCTCTATCCACAATTTTCAGTTCAGCAAGGGGACGCATATCATCAGGATGCAAGGAAATGCGTCCCATACTTCCAATTTTTGGAGGTTGGTCGATTGGTTGATTGATGACACCTGGAGCTTCCGTTAATCCATAACCTTCACGCAAGCATGGCACCTTGAACTCGTCTTGAAAGCCAGCATGAAGTGCCGGTGTAAGAGGTGAAAGGTATATTTTCGAAAGAGTATGCGAAGCTATAAATTCAGATCTGCTTCGACGGAGCAATATATTGCCTGCGGCTGCAATTAAATTTACCTGCGTAGCACGTGTTGATGTAACAGTCTCCCAGAACCGAGAAGCACTAAAACGTCGCTCAAAAATAATTGTGGCACCAGATACTAGTGCACCAGCGAACGAATAGAAAAGTGCGTTTATGTGAAACAATGGCAAAACGCAAAGCATCCTCTCTTTGTGGGATAAGTCCATTCGCTGAATAAAGCCTTCACCGGAGAGTACAAAATTTTTGTGTGAATGCATCACTCCTTTTGGAGATCCCGTTGTTCCGGATGTGAACATTATCAGGCAAGTGGATTCTGGATCAGGCTCGGCAGGCAAGTTGCCATTTGCTTGCTTCGATAACCGCCACAAATCAGAAGATTTGTTGTCGCTACTGTCCAGCAAAATGGCTTCGGCTTGGGGAATTTTGTCTAGTCGGTCCTGCGAACAAAGTATGAGTTTAGGCCTAACCTTATCCAGAATTCCTAAGATTTCCTTGGATGATAGCTCACAATTTACTGTTACAGCCGCAGCGCCAAGTCTTGCAATCGCCAGGAAAGAAATGGCATAGGTATCAGAATTAGTTGCAATCAATGCGACGCGATCACCTTGGGAAATTCCTTTGCTTTTGAAATAAAGGGCAAATCTTTCTACGGCCTCAGAAAATTTATTCCAAGTCCAAGTTCTGTTCTCGAATACAAGTGCTGTTTTGTCACCCAATCTGGCCCGCCGGCTTTCCAGCAAAGCGCTGCAATTGTACCTGTGTGATTGAAACACAGCGGCAGAGTATTTTTTGCTTTCCATAGTTCGCTTATTTGTCACGCATGTGTTTCGTTGCTTGTTCTTCTGTCTGATCCCAGACCGGCTTTGCCATTGGGTTCTTAGCTTCTTCTAGAAGGTGGGCGACAAGACCGATTGACCTCGCAATTACTGCAATCCCTCGCATAATATTCCACGGCAAACCAAGCTCACTTCCAATAGCACCGATAGCCCCAGTTGCGTTGATTGGAAGCCGTTTGCCAAAATCCTTTTCAGCGGCCGTTTCAATTCGCTTCATTAGATCGACATAGCGACCTGATAAATTATGCTTTGCGGCAAGATCAAAAAGGGCGGGTGTTCTAGGATCGCCTTTTTTGTGAAGATTATGTCCAATCCCTGGAATTATTCTTTTGTTTGCTCGATGCTCCTTGACAATAGATCGCGCGACTGCGTCCAAATCGATATCATCAGAAGCTTTATTCAGATTGACCTGGAGAACCTTTGCTGCGCCTTCCATTGTCCCTGCAAAGGTATTGCCAAGACCAAGGAGGCCAGCCGCAACGGCGCCTTGAAGGGATTCTGGTGCACCGAGATAGGTTAAGCGTGTTGATAAAACGCTGGGGGTCAAACCATGCTCCACTAAGGTTACTGCAAGCGCATTAAAAACAATTGACTCATCTTCATTTGGCTTCCGACCAGTCAATTCGAGAAAAGCAAAGTCGCCAAGACTGAATTTTCCAATAATTTCCGATGGTAAATCTAGCCCATGAACCATAATTCGGTCTTCATTGCTCCAGGCGATGTCGGTGCGTATTGTATCTTTTTTTTTCATGGCTTGGTTCTCCATCTTCTTTTATTTTTAATATGGAATGGGACAAAATTTATCGCAGTCAGATCTGACTTTTAGTCCTATTCCCAATTTGGTTGGATCGATGACTATTTTTCCATCGCTGGTCTCGAGCCCCTCGAACGGATCATTAAGAAACATATCATGCATGGAAAACTCGTGAGCATAGCGCTGTTTTGGTAAAGCTAAAGCAATATGGGCGCTTACTGCGTTTTGCAGGCTTGGCGTAAACATTGCCCCAAAACGAAAAGCAATGCTGTTCTCAATGCACTTCTGTGCAATATAAATCGTTTCTTGAATGCCACCAAAGCGTGAAATTCGTAAACTCATTATATCCGCGGCGCGCTGGCTTATTAGGCTAAGCGCATCGCTTTTTGAGCAAACGGACTCGTCGGCCTCAACCGGAAGGTTGCTGGATGCAGTGAGTGCAGCCATGGCATCCAGATTTTCACTTGTTACAGGTTGTTCGAAGCTTACAACACCTAATTTTGCAAGTAGTGCAGCGGCATCTTGTGCTTTGTCATATTCGTATGATCCGTTTGCGTCACAGTAGATTTGTAGGCTGTTACCAAAAACTTCTCGAACATGGCGAACTCGTGAAATATCGCTTTCGCCGTCTCCAGTAAGTTTTAGCTTTACGGCATTTTTGCCCTTTGCAATGGAGGTTGCGATATCAGCTTGTGTCTGCTGTTTGGAGCTTAATGGAATCACATCAAGAGTTTCAACACTTCCCCCACTTGAATCACATCCCAAATATTTGCATAAGGAAACACCCGCTAAGTGAGCAGCCAGATCATGCAAAGCTGTGTCAATCGCTGCAAGGACCGGATTAAATGAATAGTTCAGGCTAAATAGCCGTTGCTTGATCTGCGACATTATTCGGAGATGATCCACGACTTCTTTGCCAACAACAGCATCCCTGAAAATACCCAAAATGGGAAGAATTGACGCTGCAGGCAGGCCGAGTGGGGGCGTCGCCTCAATCACACCAAAACCATCTTTTCCTTCTTCGGTCGTGAGTTTGATTATGAGGCTTTCCACAACGTTTAAAGCTCCAAATTTGAAGTTTATAGCCCCGTTTTTTACGGGTTGTCTTACCACTAGTGTTGAAAGCTCGGCAATCCGCATTGATTAACGTCCTTTGACCAAGTCTGGTAGGAAGGTTACGATTTCAGGGAACATGACGAACAGCGCCACTGCCGCAATATCTGCCAAAACGAATGGCAAAACAGCACGGAAGATTTTTTCAATAGGTATATCTGGTCTGACGCCGGAAACTACATAACAGTTCAGGCCTATTGGTGGGGTCACAAGCCCAATTTCAACCATCTTAACAAGAATAATTCCGAACCAAATTGGATCAAAACCTAGGCCAATAATAACTGGGTGGATAACTGGAAGGGTCAAAAGTAACATGCCGATTGCATTCATAAACATACCTAGAAACAGATACATCAGCAGGATTACGAGAAGTGTTGCAAATGGCGAAATCGGCAGGCTTGAAACCCACTCCGCTGCCGCAGAGGGCAGACCTGCAAATCCAAGAAACCGCACGAAAGTTACAATGCCCCAGATTACTGAGAAGATCATAGCTGACAGTTTGACTGTTTCGATAAGCGACTGAGAGAGATTTGAGAAATTTAATCTGCGGCGCATCAATGCAAGTATGAAGACGATAAATGCACCGAGCGCTCCGACCTCGGTTGGTGTCGCCCAGCCGGTATACATTCCTCCCATAATAACGGAAATCACAACGATAATCGGTAACACGCCTCCAATGGAAGCAAAACGCTCACCCCAAGAAATACCTGTAACCGATGGGCCAAGCTCTGGTTTAACTTTGAAAATACCAACGAGCAGAAAAATATAGATGAGTGCTGTAATTATACCGGGGATAAAGCCTGCTAACAGAAGATCTCCGACTGACTCCTCGACGATTATACCATAAATTACGAGTATCGCTGAAGGCGGGATTAGCGAGGCCAAAGTGCCACCAGCGGCGACTACGGCAGCAGAGATTGCTGGTTCATATCTATTTTTCAACATTTCAGGTATAGCGATGTGGGAAAAGACTGCTGCTGTAGCGCTGCTTGCGCCGGAGACGGCCCCAAAGGACGCGGTGGCAAATACAGTGCCGATTGCCAGACCGCCGGGCAGCCAGCCAAGCCAGGCCTTTGCAAAGCGGTAGGCGCCCTTTACCATTCCAGCATGATGAGCGAAGAAACCAATCAGGATAAACATGGGAAGCACGGAAAGTGTGAAATTTGAAACCTCGGAATGGGGTGCCATACCGGCGACGCCAGCAGCAACTTTCCAATTTTTCATATACAGCAGTCCTAGAAAGCCAACTAGACCAGCTGCAATGAAAATACGCACGCCCAGAAATATTAACAATATGAGAACGACAAAGCCCAAATAGCCAACGGTGATATCATCCATGATTATGTCGCCTCAGTCGATTGCATCTTCGAGAGGGTCTGCCTGTTTTGGCAATGCGATTTCCGTGGCATTCGGATCGGCAACCATCCGCAGGCTAGCAATAAGTTCAATTCCCAATCGCATTGCAAGGATGCAAAGGCCTACAACGGCGGCAAGTTTGGACGGCCAGATTGGCCATTCCATGTTCATTGTGGAGTCTCCCAGAACAAGTGAATTGCGGTAGAAGTCAAATACATAAGGTATAATAATAAGAATAAAGGCGAGGGCAGTAGCAGTGCCAAACGTTTTGTAAAGCCACATACGACGGCCGGAAGAACGACGCACTATCAAATCCATTTTTAGGTGGCCGTCGCGCTGATAACAGTAGGATAATGGTAAAACGGCAAAGGCAACGATGCTGACTTCTACTGCCTCAAGATAGCCTGGGATGGGAGAATTAAATAGCGAGCGCAGAAAAATTTCAGCCGCTCCAGCTAGCATCATAAAAAAAACAACAATTGCTCCTATAGATGCCGTACAAAACTCAACTTTTTGTAGGCTGAGATCAACAACTGCAAGCCCGTTTGTTAGCTTATTTTGATCTTTCATCATTGTCGCTACCTTTGATACATACGCCCAACATTGATGCGAAGTGGGGCAGAAATCAATTGAGTCTCTGCCCCTATTTTTTTGGTTGAAATTTATCTAGTTACCAGATGCCTCGCTCAAAAGAAAATCAAGTAGGTCCTTAGCTGGGACGCCACGCTCGTTCGCAGATGCGATCCAGTCAGAATAGATAGACTCAGAGTTTTCTGTTTCCATTTTTTTGATAGCGACAGGGTCAAAGCTAACTCTTTCTATACCCATCTCTTTCCACTTGGGGAAATTTACTTCTTCGATGCCTCCATAAGCATCTTTTAATGCACCCTGTGCAACTGGAATAGAGTTCATCAAAAGCTCCTGGTATTGCGCAGGTAGTTCGTCAAATGCCTGCTTACTCACAAGCGAAACTGTAACAAGGCGACCAAACTTGATATCATCAGAGTACCAGTCAGAAAGTTCGTCAACTTTAAAAGCGGAATAGCCATAGCTTGGGAAAGAAACCCCGTCCATTGTTCCACGCTGCATACTTGGATAAGTCTCAAAACCTGGGATTGACACTGGCGTTGCACCAAGCAGCTCAGCAACTCGCGCACCATTTCCAATAATGCGGATACGCAATCCTTTCAGATCTTCCAGAGTTTTTGGAGTAACCCCCTTGGCCATTACACTACTCTCAGGAATAAGTTGTGTTGTTAAATAGATAGCTCCCCACTTGGCGGCCTCCTCAATCAAAACAGGATGTTTGAGATAAGATTGATGGACCCGAGCTACCTCATCAATATCTTCAAGGGGTAGGAAAGGTAAAGTCAGAGCTGACAGAGCGGGAGCTTTTGCGGGTGACCATGCAGAGCTCCAAAGACCCATTTCAAAAGCACCCAGTTTGATACTATCGATATTATCTTGCGGCCGACCAAGAGCGCCGCCGTAATGTATTTTTATAGTAAAATTCCCACCAGTTTGTTCTGAAATGTATTCAGACATTGCTTCGATCCCGCGGGTTAGTGCGCGAGAACCACCATGTGCATTGAGATCCCAATTTACTTTTGGTCCTTTAACTTCTGCTATGGAAGCAATTGGCGCAATAAAGGCACCGGCAACTATTAAGGCACAAGCCTGCAAAGTAGATTTGAACATGAAAGTCTCCCCCTTCGAATAGAAAATTGTTCGACTCAATGACTAAATGATATTACGGTATTACGCAATATATTTTAGCTATGTGTTTTGTCTGGGGCTTTAAATGCTCTATTTTCTTATTTAAATTGCTTTAATATGGAAAAGATAAGGAGTAATATTTGATAAATCTTTCCTTAATTCGACATTATGATAATATCGATTATATCTCCCTGAGAATGCTTTATTAAAAAGAAAGAGCAAATATGAGAAGACCTAAAGTTGCGGCCCCCCTCCGGCAGGAAGTAGCACAGGAATTGAAAACTGACTTGGCAAACATGGCATACTCTCCGGGCAGCCGTCTTCTTGAGCGTGAACTTTGTGAACGATACGAGGTAAGCCGTACCATCATTCGAGAGGTGCTTCGAGAATTCGAGTCAGAGGGATTGGTTGAGAATATCCCGCATATTGGCCCCGTTGTATCGGTTTTATCCCCGGAGGAAGCTGTTCAGATTTATGAAATTAGAGGTATTTTGGCGGGTCTTGCGACAAGAAAATTTGTAGAAATGGCATCGCAACGTGATATTTCTACAGTGGTCAGAATATTCGAGCGTATTAAGGCCGCAGCGATTGAAGAAGATGTGCGTGCGGTGCTGGCAGGGGTTTCTGATTTCCACAATAGAATTCTCGATACAATTAACAATGAACCTTTGCGTGGTATGTTGGATCGCATTCACACTAGAGTTGCAATTATGCGATTGACAACTCTGTCTGCACCAGGCCGGCTGCCTAACACCGTAAAAGAACTTTCCAAAGTTTTTGACGCCATTGAAAAAAAGGATGCTGCTGCTGCAGAGCGCGCATTTATTGGGCACATTGATTCGGTTGCGTTGGTGGCACGGGAAGAGCTTAAACGACAACGCTTGGAACAGCCAATGGTAAAGCCAATGAAGCGAAAAGCCAAGTCAATCTGAATTCCTATCAGTCTAATTCCAAGCCCGAAAGCTTTTCTAGCCACCTTATAAGTACTGTATGGTCAGCACCTGTTTCCTCTGCTGAATTGGCAGCGTCTACCATTTCGCGAGTTAGTGCACTATGTCTGCTCGCAACACCACACCTTTTAGCCACATCGAGTGCTATAGCTAGATCCTTAGCCATAAGGTTTAAGGCAAATCCACCATCAAATTTTCGCGAAAGAACAAATTGACCTATCTTGTTTTCAGTCGAATTGTTGCGCCCAGTAGAAGCGTTCAGAATATCCAGCATAATTTGACTATCCAGGCCAAACTTCTTTCCGATTAGCAACACTTCACCCGCAGCAATTAATCCTGATGCCGACAAAAGGTTATTCAGAGATTTAATCGCGTGTCCCGACCCAACAGGTCCAACGTGAGTTACTTGGCGCGACATTGCGTTGAGTGGGCCCAGTACATATTCAACGGCTTCAGCATCACCTCCCACCATGGCAGCTAGTTGCCCGGTGCGAGCTTTGCTTACATTGCCTGATACCGGCCCATCAACAAGCTTTATGCCATCGGCCGCAAGTATTTTAGAAAGTTCCTGAGTTTGGAAAGGAGAGACAGAAGACATATCGAGAATAATGCTACCACTTTTAAGGCCATGGATAAGTCCTTCCCGTTTGCCGCCTAGAACAACATCTCGAACAATATCTCCATTTGGAAGCATCAGGATTATAAGGTCGGTTATCTCTGCCAATTCACGTAGAGAACCCGCATGCTGATGAATACCAAATTCTGCTGCCGCCTCCATATTTTCAATAGATATGTCATATCCAATGACATCGTATTGACCCGATGAGACAAGACAGGAAGCCATCGGCTGGCCCATCATCCCAAGCCCAACAAAACCAATTTTCATCATGAATTAGGTTGCCTCATTCGTGCCTGAGAGCAGCCCATTCTTTTCTAAAATTGATTTTGCAGTTCGAAATGCATCAATACCAGCAGGAAAGCCGCAATAAACGGTCGCCTGTAGCAATGCTTCAGAAATCTCTTCGGTGGTGCATCCATTATTAATTGCGCCAATAACATGGGCTTCAAGTTCATGGGATCTGTTCAAAGCAGTCAACATTACAATGTTGAGCAGGCTTCTTGTCTTTCTCTCAAGACCTGGCCGTCCCCAAACATCGTGCCAGCAATGTCTTGTCACAAAGTCTTGGAGGTCTCTGTTGAAGTCCGAAAGATTGTCAAGAGCACGATCAACATAAAAATCGCCCATAACCTCTCTTCGAATCTTAAGCCCATCTTCAAAAGTATTTTTTGTCATTTTTCACCTACTATTTATGATCTAAGATTAAGTTACAGATTTTCTCGCAAGAATCTCAGTAAATCCAAATAAGCCCGTTCGGTTGCCTCTTGGTGGTAGGCGGTTTCTCTTATTGGATTAAAAAAACCGTGCCGTCCTCCTGAATGAAGATAATATTCACCGCCGTCTAGAGCGTCCATGGCCGCACTCAGAGTATCACGCGTTTCTTCAGATGAGTGAGGATCTTCACTGCCGAGATGAACCTGAACTGGGCAAGTGATTTGACCTAGTTTTTCCTTGTATGTAGGCACTTCTACAGGATAGAAGGCCCCCCCGGCATCTAACAGGCCTTTTGCAGCAGCTTTCAAAACTATTTTCCCACCAAGGCAAAAGCCAACCGCACTTACTTTCCCTGTACAAAGATCATGAGACCGCAGCGCATTAACAGCAGCCTCTGCATCGTTCTGGGCAGCATGCTGATCTAACAATTTATAATACTCTAGGGCTTTTGCTAAGCTGGCCTCATCGTATCCCAGACTTATCCCAGGTTCGATGCGATGAAACAGATCCGGCGTGATTACAGTAAATCCATCTCCAGCCAACTTAGCTGATATCCATTTTACGAATTCGTTCACACCGAAAATTTCCTGCAGGATTACAATACCAGGAGCAGGTGTAGTTCTTGGCGTGAAGAGTGATGCCCGCATCGAGCCTCCAGAGACAGGAATTGAAATATCATCCAAAGTTTTTCTCCACTTAAAAATTCAAAAAATTATTGATAATACCGTATTATGATTATATAATTAAAAAATTCAAGCTATAATTCGGCTTATCCCTTAACTGAAAGCCCAACTATATTAAGTAACAAAATTTGCGATGTTAAGGGATAAATAGCAAAATAGAATACAGAAGTGGCAGATACCCATGACACGTACATTTGAATACAACGGCCTTCCTGCCCATGTAATTTTTGGCTATGACACGCTAGAAAATGTTCGCACTGAAGTTGAAAAACTTGGCGTGAAACGTACAATTGTTTTGACTACACCGGAATTTAAGGAAAAGGGAAATCAAGTTTCTGAACTTCTGGGGTCAACTAGTGCGGGTGTCTATCCTTTTGCCAAAATGCACACACCTGTTGATGTTACAGAAGACGCTATGAGATTTTTTCAGCATCAAAAAGCAGATGGCACTGTTGCTATCGGTGGCGGGTCAACAATTGGCTTGGGCAAGGCGATAGCTCTGAGGACAGATTGTCCACAGTTGGTTATACCGACAACCTATGCTGGGTCAGAGATGTCTCCGTATTTAGGTCAAACCGAAAATGGCGTGAAGACTACAATCTCTTCAAGAAAAGTTTTGCCTGAAACAGTTATCTACGATGTCGCTTTGACCCATACTCTTCCAGCTCGCTTTGCGGCGGCTTCCGGTATAAACGCTATCGCACATGCCGCAGAGGCGCTTTATGCAAAAAATACAAATCCTGTGGTTAATCTCATGGCTGCAGAGGGGATATCCGTACTTCGCGAAGCACTGCCGAAGGTTGTGCAGAATTCAGAAGATCGAGAAGGAAGGTTTAATGCTCTTTATGGTGCATGGCTATGTTCTATCGTTCAGGGACAGGTCTCAATGGCATTGCATCACAAAATTTGCCATGCTCTGGGTGGTTCCTTTAATTTGCCGCACGCAGATATTCATGCGAATGTGTTGCCACATGCAATAGCTTATAATTCAAAGGCAGCAGCTACGGCAGTAGAAACAATTGCTACTTCTATAGGGGATCAAAACGCAGCTTTGGGTTTGTTTAAATTTAATAGAGAGATTGGGGTTTATACAAGCTTAAAGGATTTAGGGATGCCTGAGAGTGGGATTGAAGTAATAGTTGATCAGATCATGAATACACCCTACTGGAATCCACGAAAAATGAATCGTGATGCTCTAATTAAACTTTTGCAACGCGTTTGGACTGGTGAACCCCCAAAATATGATCCGGATTAATATTCTCTGGGTTCTTAATCGGACCACTTTAAACATTTTATATAATTACAAAAGAAAAACAAAATGGCAAAATATGCATTATTACAATTCAAAATAAACAATGACTTTTTTGATTGGGAAAAAGCTTTTTATTCTAATCAACCCATGGCAAGAGAAGCCGGTATATTGGAGCTGTTTCATGCAAAACAGTCAGATGATCCGTCTTCAGTTGCCGTGCTAGTAACTGTTAACTCATTTGAAGTCATGGATGAATTTATGAAAAACGCTGGTGACGCTATAGCTGAGTCTGGACATATAATTGAGACAACACAAGTAACACTTTACGAGAATTAAAATAAACGTCCAAAGCCAGATGAAGTCGGAGCTCTTGTAGCTTGGCTTTTAAGTAAAAAAGCTAGCTATGTAACAGGCTCTATCTATCCAGTGGACGGTGGATATCTAGGTTTTTAAAAAGAAACAATTTTAAAATACGTGATCAGAATAG
>Ga0255761_10002663_pt1 | contig 16380 bp, 21 predicted proteins | sample 071ome_29_FD_179961 | JGI IMG/M metagenome (GOLD analysis project Ga0255761, IMG submission 179961) | Coastal salt marsh microbial communities from the Groves Creek Marsh, Skidaway Island, Georgia - 071407BT metaG (version 2) | ecosystem: Environmental > Aquatic > Marine > Intertidal zone >... | reverse complement strand
TTGCCAGATGTTTCAACTACAAAACAATAATATAAATTGCTTTTTCTACAATAAATATACTTTTTGGGATAGTATGAATCATTGTAGTCAGGGCAAAAATGTTTGATATTGAATTCGTTGACTGCACTTTGATAAGGAGAATCTGTTTTTATTTTTGCAAATACCAATTCTTCTTTTTTACCCCAAGCGTTTTCTATAGTAAAACTCTCAATAGTGATATCTTCATGATTACTCACATCATCGCAATCTATAATGGTGTAATCGAAGCATGTATTGGCTGATTTATCAGCATTCTTTTCATCGAATATTCCTATGGATATTTCTTCTATGTTCCAAAATACAGTTTCTTCTTCAATGTGCTTACGGAATATAAATTTATAGTGGTTTTCATTTATTTTTTCTATTCCTTTATAGTATGTAAAGGGTACTTCAGATCCATAAATAGGATAGTGCTCTACATTCACCTTTCTATAGTTTTTGAAAAGGCGTGATCGATATTTGAAGTAATCACCTGTATTCTTACCTTTTGCTTCTTTTAATTTTTGATCAAGCATTTTAATATGTATGTTTTCGGACATTATTTCTCCTTATGTTTTTGTGTCTCCAATTTCTTAATTTTCTTATCGAGATACCATAGAGCTTTCTTTAAGTCCTCTATTTCCTTTTCAGGGTGCTTTTTACCAGCTCTGGATATGTATTTAACGGTGTTGCCAAGATAGAAGCCTAAGTCCCACGCATCGATGACTTTGATTGCTTCATATGGATTGTCTTTGCCACCATAGTGACCTGGATGATTTACTGATTCTTTACTCATTAATACCCCCAGTTACAGTCACATGGAGAACAGCCACATGCTTCGCACGTTATTACGTTCGCTTGTTCTTTTGTTGAGTCGATTCGATTGGTTTCTTCAGGTATGCAGCTGTCGTAGTAATTTCTAACTTTATCTGCACTTACAAACGATATACCAAGCTTTCTTTCTATATTCTTTTCCCAATTATCATGTATCCGTTGATCTTTGTCCCATCGTTCAGAATCTGGCTTGAATGGGTTTTCTTTTACGACCTGTTCTTTTGCGGTCAATATTGCTGATTTCAGACAATCTTTATTTCCTTCAACTACCTGAGAGTTTCCTCCAGTCCATGATGGGTCAAATGAGCTGTTCTGCCTAGGGAACAGTCTTGGATACCATATTTCCAATTTTGGATTATTCTTCCAGTGTGGTATGTTTTGAAACTCAATATTGTATCCAATGATCATTACTCGAAGATGTATACAACTTCTTTTCCAGTTCTCTGTTATGGTTATCCTTCCAGATTTAGGCAATTGCATTTGTTCGCCAAATTTGTTTAAGTCCAAACTCCAGGAAGATACTTTTTTAGATATGTCTGGGTTGAATTTAGATCTTTTTTCCCAATAACGGAATTCTATTTTTTCAACTTTTTCATCTAGTGTAAATAGAGTTCTTGACATTATTTTTGTTCCTTGTGCTGTGCTGTTCCAATTTCTTCGCACAAGATAATTCTGTCGTCACATATTTCATTTTCAACATGCAAGTAGTAAACTTTATCTTCATATTCAATGATAATCTCTTCAGACGCATTTGATCTTACGCATTCTAGTCTGAGGTCATAGTCACCTAAACTCTTATCTATTACAGTTCCATTTTCAAGTACTTGAAGTAGGAATTCTCTTTCTTGTTTCTTTCTTTTGTTTTCCTCCATTTTCTCAAAGTATTCCATCCACTCGTGATATCTTTCGTTTGTCATTCGGTCATTAGTTGCCATGTTTTTCCCTGTGCTATTATAGTTGTAGATTAGAATTGTATTATAAGGTGTTTGTTATGAATGATCAATATATGAATATATCATCTGAGAAAATTGCTATTGTTGAGGCTCTATTGTCTGCTGGCTTACTTTACACTGCTTCTAAAACTGATAGCAAGGCATCTAAAGCAGTAGCAGCTGCAACTGCAGCCTATTTGCTGTATGGTGCGTATTTGAACACGCAAGGAAGAGTTAAGATACTAAAAGATAGTTCGTCAGAACAGTAAAGAATTCTTCTTTATCTTCTGGTGTTAGATATTCAAATAAGATTTCTTCTCTGTCATTAATGATGGCATCGACATTGAGTCTGTCTTCTGCTTTCTGGATATACAAGAATTCATCTGAAGCTATTAAATAGGTTAGACCATATTTTTCAGCATCTTTTTCAACATGTTTGAATGAATCTATGTGTACAGCAGACATTGGACTGCACATTACAATCTGCATAGCAAACTGTCTTTTATGGTGCTTAATAATCATTTTTTCAAGTAATTCAATCATTTGCTTGCCCTGTCATGTTTTGCTTTCATTCTTAATCTGTATTGTCTTCTTGCGAAGTTCTTTCTGCATCGATCTGAACAGTACAATCTTCGATTGCTATTCTCTGGAATTACGTTTTCACAATCATCGAGATTGCAGTATTTAACGTTTTTGTTTTTGTCTTCCATTTTTACGACTTTTATGACTTTTTCTACACTAATAGGTGTTTCTTTGGTACTATTTACTGTTGCTTTGATTTCTAGATCCTCAACTTTTATCTTTTTAGTTTTACCTATTGTTTTAATGACATTGTTGTTTGGATTTTTATTGACTTCTAGTTTAGGTCTCACACTTGAGCAACTTGAGAAATAGCAAGTTGAAACATTTTTGGGTATTCTGGCACTAGGTAAGTGCTTTGGGCATACCCAAAAATTTTTATTTTTCCAATATGTTTTTTGTCTAGACATATGCCTTCCTCTTTGTTATATATCTCGTATATCTTATATATCCATTTTTAACCTAGGAGTCAATGATATGGAAGATTTATTTATCGGAAACAATGTAATCGCATCAAGTGATTTTGTCTATGGATTTGGTCGTTGTGTATCTAAAAACCCAGATGGAACTTATGTTGTATCTATAAAACGAGGTTACAAGATAGAGGCAGATCAAATGAAGAATTTGAATGATCATTTTCAAGAGAAATTAGAATTGCAAGATCGTAATTACATAGACCTTAGAGACATGATATATGAAGAGGGTCTTAATTATTACGATCTAGAAGGAGACAAAATTGATAATTACTATAATGATTTTGCGTCTCTTGAAAAATCGGATCTCGAAGAGGGCAAAGAAAAGGTTTTCAGTTTCAAAGAAGAAGAGATGGTCATTCTTGGAAAAGAATGCGACAACCCAAGGCTCATCTGGAACACAGGATTAACATCGAAAGAACGTCTTGGCATTATTGGTAAGTTGTTATTGGACCCAGCTGAGTATGACAATTGTATTGTTGGATATGATGAAGACTGTGTTTATTATGAATTAGAAGAGATTATAGGTGCTTGCCATTACCTTTCACCAAATTGCGATCCGAATGATAATGTTCACTATAATATGATTAGAGCTTGTCATTATATATCCTCACCACCATTCATTAAATTTGTTGAGCCATACGATGATGTTATGGAGAGGATGGATTGTTATGATGAAGAAGATTCTGAAGAAGAAGTTATTCAAGTATCTTTCAACGAACAAGTTTGGGCTGTGGTTGATTGATGGAATTGTTTTACGTTTTGTTTTTTATTTTGCTGTATAGTGAAATGGGTGCAATTTTGCAACGAATTCGATTTTCATACATAGAGACCAACGGAATAAAAAAAAGAGAAGTAGAGACAAGACCTATAGAAGAAAATGAGATCATTTATTTGACAAATCAGCCTTTGACACCAAAAGAAAAAGTTGTTGTGCTTAAGTCATTTGATGTACAAGTTGAGCATGTTTTCTATATAACAAATAAAAAAAGGTTTCCTTTTTATAAAAAAGAAGAGGACAAGATTGTTTGCAAAACAAGCGAAGAAGTAATCGTTCGTAATGATAACTTTTTTAAGTTGTTAGAATGCATACCTAAAACTATCGTTTCATCTCCTTTGTCTGGTAAAGATAGAGTGCCTAAAAAACTTCTTTATAGGAAGATGGGTATGCATGATCACTATGGGCATATTCCACCACATGATTATCAACTTCAAGGGATTTTTGATCGTTTTATGTTTAGGATAATTGTTCAAGAATCATACGACTGGATTTTTGGTGGACCAATTATTGATGGCTCTCCTATGTTTTTTATAGAGGAGTCTATTATTAGTGAATATGAGACTTATTACTCGTATAAAGATTTTTCCGAGCTTTTTTCAGTAGGATTTACTAAGAGGCATCTTATTGAACGATCATCAGTTTTTGGTGATTTTGTAGATATGGGTTTATTATCTCACCATAAAATAAAAGTCTTAGAGAGGTATGTTCAGTATGGATGCGGTTTGCTTCCTTATTTTATAGTTAAAATTACTGTTGAAGCAATTGATACAGATTTTTTAATCGAATATAGAGATCATGGTAATGTAAGAAAATTATTGTCGAATCCCTTACTTCGTAATGTGTCTAAAACATTAAAAGGTTGGTATTAACAAATAATCATGGCAGAAGTGCTTTCCTAGATAGAAAAAAGGCTGAACGGTATACAAAACTGTTCAGCCTTTTTTGTTTGTAATACCAATGTTATTACAATGTGATAACACCATTTTCAAGTGTTGGATGATGGTAGTAGCTTGGCTCACCTGTTTCCAAATACTCTTTCCACAGCTCGATGGCTCTTAGATATTGCTGTCTACCTTCTTCTATAGATTTTTCACTCATCAAATAGAGTTGGCAAGCATATGGACCTTTCTTCTCTGAAGCTAAGAAATAAAACTTGTCCATTCCAAGTACGTCAGCATAAAAAGCAGCTTGGATTTTCCATCCATATTTGTAAATATCCCCCAGGAAAGACTTTGGGGAGGCATCTTGGCAGGATTTCAAGTCTACAATGTAGTCTTTACCTAAATAGTCTGGTCGAACTCTTACTTTTATACCATGAAAGTCTTCAACATAGAATGAAACTTCAGGTTCTCCACCAGTGAGAATGTTAGAGCAAACAGGATTATTCATGATCGAATTACGCATATTTACAATCATATCGTAATTGGGTTGAGTAATACACTTTTTTCCTTGTGCAATCATTTCTGATTCAAGTGCATGTGCTTTTGCTTTTCCTGATTTGGTTCTTCGATCAAATTTTTGCATAACAAAGAATTCTTCATCGAACAAATGAGGCTCTAATACGAGCGTGTGAAACGCAGAACCTACAAGTAGTGCTTCACTTTCTTTCATTTCACTATTTATGTGATGGAAGACGCTTCTTTTTGCGACAGACTTCAATGTGCTTGAAGATACATATTCTTTTTGGGAGTGATAAAATTCGTTAGAGTCTATAGCTCTGCGGATGTTTGGCTTTTCAGAATCGCTCATATATTTTCCTGGTTTTTGGGTTTGATTTTCAGGAATAATGTATTTGGTTTGCGTTATTTTTGCAACTTTATTTGAGTTTTATATTTTTTTATTTCTTTCCAAATGTATCGCATAGTTTGCAAGCATAAATTCAGCCATTTGAACCACAATAGAGTCACCTAAAGCATAGAATGCTTTTCCAACAGAAACGCCTTTTAGATAGTTTTTAGGAAAACCCATAAGCCTTTCACCTTCCCCTACAGTCATCATTCTAGCAAGAGGGTCTCCACCACGTCTATCAACAACGATACCGCTTGGGTATCTCCCACTTGCTGTAACTAGAGCTGAAGAACATTCTTTATTTGTATCAGAGCCAAAACTCCATCTATCCATTCCCTCTCTAGCATTGAGAAAGTCTACGATATGTTTTTTCTTTTCAAACGGATGTTGGTATTTTTTTGAAATCTTTCTTTCGGTTATATAAGTATTAAACTCTTTACTCTCTGTAAGATAAGAAATTTCTTCATTAAATCCATATTTTACATCTGAATACGGCTCTAAATCAAACTCAAACCTTTTTATAAGTTGAGGCATTTCTAATACGATTGGAAACGTAGTGAAAAACGTTCGTCTTCTTGAACTTCCTGATAGAGGACATGCATTAAATGTACTCACATAAATCTTTTTACCTAGATGTTGTTCTAATTCTTTCTGTATAATATCGGTTGTTGCATCAGAAACGGTACTTCCAGGAACATTTTCAATGATAACATCTTTGTAATTGCCTTCTTTAATTACTTTTAGCAGTAGTCCTAATGCAAGCATAGATTTATCTTGTTTTAGATATTTCATAGAAGTTGCAGCGAGTGCTGATTTTGATTTACAGCTGGGACCACCAACAAGTAAGTCAGCTTTTATAGGTGGGACATTTTTTACATCATCATATTCAGGGTGATTTGGAAAGTGTCTTAGGTATATCTTTCTTTTCCAATCAAGTTTTTCAGCGAATGCCAAACATTTTGCATTCGGTAATACTGAACGCATTCCAACTTCGAATGCTCCTATACCAGTGAACAAAGAAACATATGTTATCGGTTTATTTGATTTGTAAGCATGAAATGGTTTGTTGTAGTCTCTCATGAAATCGAGATATTTTTTCAATCCAATTGCAGCCACGATGGTAAAGGGGTTTATAATAGGCATTATTTCCCCCTGTATGATTTGTAGGGTTTGTACACTTTGAACTTATCTTTTGAGCGTTCATATAAGTAATTCAGCATGATGTATTGAATAACAGGGACAACAACAGCATCTCCTAAGAAGCGAAGACCAGTAGTTGGACCAACAGAACTTAGCCATCCTTCTGGAAATCCCATTAACCTTTCACCTTCACCAATCGTCATATAACGAACCAACGCATCTCCACCACGTCTGTCTATGATGAAACCATTTGGATAGGTTCCTGCCTTTTTTGTGAGTGTTGCAGAGCATTTTTTGTTCGTGTCCGATGTAAATGACCATCTATCTGTTCTGGTTTCTCTATTCATGAATTCAACTAAGAATTCTCTATACTCAAATGGGTTCAAATCCAATTTGGTTATATTTTTTTCTTTTAATTTTTCTTTTAAGAACAAGTTAAATTCATCCAAATCTGGGTCTTTGAAGCCTCGTCTGACTTCTTCATACGGATCGAGATTAAATTCAAACCTTTGGGACATATTTGGGATGGGTATGTTTTGAATAAATGTTGTAAAGAATACTCTGTTTCTTGCTGTTCCTGTAAAATTACAACCATTAACTTTAATAACAGAAACCTTTTTCTTTTGACCTAAGACTTTCTCAAGTTTTTCAACAATTTGTTCTGTAGAGAGACTGGAGCTGTATGAGGTTGGAACATTTTCCAATATAACATCAGAGAATTGACCATATTTTAGTATTCGTAGAGTATCTTCAAAGGTATCAAAGGATTGATCTGTTGCTTTACCCCTCATCACACTTAATGAACTTTTAGACACGCACGAGAAGCCACCTACAAGTAAGTCTGCCTTTAGTGTTTTTAGTTTTCCGATAGGGATGTCGGTTACATTTCCAAGATTATTATGGTCTGGAAAGTGTGATTTATAGATTTGTATTTTTTGTTGTTCGATTTCAGCAAATGCTACACATTGAGCAAAAGGAAATACTTTTTGTATTCCAAGTTCAAAGCCTCCAATACCACTAAAAAGAGAAACATAAGATATGGGTAACTTTGATTTTACCTGTCCTTTCTTAAACAGATTTAGCCATTCTATGTATTTGGCTACACTCCCAATAGTGAGACCGCCAAGCAAACTTACTAAAGTTGGACTAGGCATAGTATACACCAGGCTTAAATCGATTGAAATAATGCAAGCAATAACTTTGCAGAATGTACTCCAAGATCAAAGGATTACTGGATACATGCAAAGCTCTACCTCTATTTGGGCTTTGTCTATCATTAATCCATCCAGTTGGGAAACCTGCTAGTCGTTCTAATTCACCTAAAGAGAAATATCTTAGAATTGGATATTCGGTATTCAACCTCCAATCTTCTAAAAGATAAGGTCTCCATATTGGATTAACTTGCATTCGTTTTGCACATTTTTCTGGATATCTTACATTTGGATCAGAGAAATCACCTGTTTTAGAGAAGTTTCCTTTTTCAGGGACTAGATTCCCTTTTTTGTCATAGAATACTTTGTATATATCAGTTTGTTCGTATTCATATGTCTTGCCAATTGGGGAATGCTCACTTCGTCTGGATGCATCCATTTGTGGAAGAGGTAAGCTATTTTGTATTCTTGATATGGGATCAAGATTAACAACAAAGGAATCTATGAGTGTAGTTTTTATCCTCTCATCCAAAGGGAATGTAGTGATAAAAAGTCGAATATCCCTTTGACCTGAATATGGGCAAGCATCAATAAGGTTTGTATACAGTTGTAGCCTATTTAATTTGTTCGAGTTCTTTTTTAGCATATTAATAATGCTTTTTATTTTTTGCTGATCTTTTTTAAAGTTCTTTTCTCTGCTGTAATTGACTTCTATGATCACATCTTGGCTTTTAGCCCATTCAAACATTTGGAGGAACGTTGCAAGATTTTCTTTTGTTTGGGGATTAATTGTAATGTTTTGTTCACCTGCCTTCCATTGTGTTTTTCTGTCTTTTAGATTTAATGTATAGAACGTTAGATCTGACATATTTGCAACGTATAAATCTTCTTTAGATAACAGTGTTGCATTTGGAAATTTGGCTTCCATCTCTCTTTTTGAGAATTCCATTTGACCAGTAATAGAACTTGGGAACAAGGAGTAATTTAAGAAATTGGATTGAGGAAAAACTTTAGAGCAAGCCAAAGGGAAAGCACCCAATACATCATTAAAAGATGAAAAAGATAGAGGATATATAGAAACTATTCGATCCCTAATGACTGGGTGCTGTGGTCTCTTTATATCTCTATCTTGTTTGTTGTCGTCTCTTCTTTTAGAGAGACCTAGCAATAGTGCAGCTGCTGTTGTAAAAATTGCTATATTCATTTATATCTCTGGGCATATTGTTCTGTATATAGTATAGCCCATAAGAAGAAATGATTTATGGCTTCTTGTCAAATTGAACAATGCATCGAGCAAACTTGGAGTTCTGATCGTTGTTTCCTTCCGCATCCCAGAATTCCATACAGGTATCAATTTTCAATTTGTTGATTTTCACAGCTGATATTGCAGAGCAGTCACTTTCTGTTGCTCCAGCACCGCCACCAGAGTTTTGACCGCCACCTTGTCTATTCATTCTGCAGAACATTTCTCTACAAAGAAGATCTCCATTTGGCGGAGTTAATTGTTTTCCATCTTTATCAAATGTCCCATTGATGTATTCCATAGAGCATGGAATTTTAAGTAAATCAGGCTCTGTAAGGTTTACAACTGCGGTAGCTTGAGATTGTTCGAATTTGGTTTCAAGACCTGATATTGCGTTAATAACGTCAGCAGTATCTTGTTTGTCTTTTTCTGCACTTTGAATTCCCCAGATGGTTCCTCCTGTAACAAGGCTACCACCTAAAAAACAAAGCAGTCCAATTGTGAATGGGTCCATTATTCTCTCCTTTAGTGTTTTAGACATTTTTCATCCTAGTCATCATCTTTTGTGTGCCAAGTTAGATCCATATGTTTTTTCCATCTACCAGATGTGTCAACATTATCCCAGTACATATTTTGAGCTTTCCAATTACTGTATTCGTTAGGTTTTGAGCGATCATCACCTGCACTTTCAATATGACCAGTTGTGTATCCTAGAACACCATCTACAAATTCTTTTGCTTTTCCAACATTTATTTTCTGGATTCGGTCAGTTCTTTGTTTGTTAGCTTGTCTGGCTTGTCTCATCATTCGAAGTGCTTTTTTATATTGGTTTTCTTCATCATCATTATAAGACCCAGCAAATGGATTCATACGTTGTCCGAGAAGAAGTACAGCTGCAAGACCACCAAGAATGGCGAATGCTTGCTTTTGGTTTTTATTGATCATGGTCTTACCTTTTGTTAAATGAGCTAGATGAGTATGGTTTTATTTGAGACCCCAGAAGAATCGCAAGTGCAAGACCACCGAAGATAGCAACAGCGTGTTTTTGGCTCTTGTTCATAATGAATACCTTTCAAAATGTTTCAAATATATAATAGCACACTTGGATTATAAAAATAAAAAAAACGATCTGCAAGCAGATCGCTTTGTTCTTTTATTAGTAAGTAAGCACTCACTTACTTTGGAATAACAACAACCAATTCTTCACCTCTTTCGTAGGCTTCTTCTTTGGTATTGTATTTAGCACCACCTGTCATTTCACCCTTATCATTTAGATAGATAGAGTATGCGAACCCTTTTTGGACCATTGCATATCCTTTTTTACAGGATTCTGAAACAAGAAGGTGATTGTCTTTATAGTCAATCCATACATATCCTTCTTCATAGTCTCCTTCTTTTGGAATAGGGGAAGCTTCTTCAAGGCAGTAATCACAGCATCCATCAGATAAATGGTATTTCACATTGTGCTTTCGGCAGTGCATCCAGCCCATGTTGTAGTCATCAGGTAAATTGTACATAGAACTCCTATGGTTTTTGGTTTGATTGAATGTATCTCACCATAACCATAGAATTGACAAAAGTCAAGCTTGTACCTTAATTATCCAAAAATTGGATATCCTTTTTCCCTGAAGAATTCATATGCACTATCTAAAGACCAAACTGTTGCATACAAATCACTACTATCTCTAGCTCTAGGCTCTTCTTGTTCACGTAATTTTACATTGTATGCTGACAGACCTGACTTAGTAAAGAATAAATTTTTGTCTTGCAATTGTTTTATATTGTATTTTTTAGCAACGGATCGTACTTTTTCAGGAACTATAGTGTTGTAAAATTTTCTCTGACCAGTCACTTTTCCACCAACAGTTGCAATAGACGCTGCAGCACTGCAAAAGGCAACTTTCTTTAGTCCCAGACAAGCAGCAAAAGCAAATGCCATGATGATATCACTTCTTAACCAATCTGTTGGGGGTACATGAGTTTTAGGTATATCATATTTTTTTATACCATTTATTTTCATTTGTTCAACAATTTGATCTGCTTCTTCAGGACTCATTCCTTGTTCATAGATGAGGCTTTCTCTTTTGAAACTAAGCTCCATTTCAAAGTCCTCATTTGCATCATCTTCATCCATATGCTCGTATTGTTGCATAATAGATTGTACAGTGATATTTTTGTATGACATGGCTTCAGCTTTTTCTAAATCCCACTTGAATTTAGTTGATTTCGTTTCTCTTCCTTGTCTTTTCCATTTATTTGAATTGTGTTTTCGTATATTTGAAGCATGATCACTTTGTAATTCTTGGACATAAAGTGTATCACCTACAACCAATCCTCTAAACCAGAAAATTGGCAAGATATGAAGTTCTAATGAAAAGTGTTCAGCAAGTTTGCCTTCTAGTTCACTAGCAACCAATGGATTCTTAAGTATTTCATTCAGTTTGGCATACAAGAGGCACTCAACTTCATAGGCTTTCTTTGCATCAGAATTGAACGATTTTTTAATATCAAGGACACTTCCTACTCCGAAAGCTCCATATTTAGTAGAATCATTTGAGCCTTTTGTTCCACTGATTTGTATACCAGGTAAGACTATATCTATGTTCTTTTTTATTTTTGATTTGGAACAGATTTCTGCTCTTTTTTTAGATAATTTTATAAGATCTTTTATAAAATCGCTTTTATAATTGTAGTATTCAGGTGCAGCATCATAAAGATTTAATAATATTTTGTACAGATTACGTAGTCCTTTTATTGTCTTTACTCCAAAATATTCAGAAAGTTCATTTTTGTGTTCTCCAAATATTGAGCCTAAGTGGATTAAATGAGCATAATGCTCAAACCATTTCTCTAGTTTTTGTTTTTTAATCTTTTGAAGATGTCTTTCTACCTTGTATTCATTATTTTTATCTTGAAATTCTGCTTCAAAAGCATAATTTTCATTATGATATTCGATATCTTCTACTGTGGCTCCTGGATCATCTGTAATTTTTGGAATTCTTTCTTTTGTTTCTACTTCTTCATAAAGATCAATTTTAAAAAGTGATGCGATTATATTTCTGTATGTAGTTAAAAGTTGGTAAATCTCCCCTTTTCTCATATTTGGGTATGACCATCTTGCTATAACGCCCAAGTTATTCGGTAGAATATTTTTATGTAATGCATTATCAATAACGGCTTCATATATGTTGTGATAGTTATATTTAGCCATACTCATTTCATATTCAAGTGATTCAGTTATTTTACCTGAAGCAATATTATATTGAGACACCAATGAATGAAATTGTCCTTCAAACCAGGATTTATATTTTGGTTGAATGGATGAAGAAAGTTTTTTCATAGCTTTATACAAACTGCTCTTTGAGCTGATTAATACTGCATCTAAAGGCTCAGAAAGTGCAACAACACGATAATTTATGTCTGATGAGAAAACATCGTATACATCATCTCTACTTACTCTTCCTTTTTCATCTGTTGGAAGGTTTCGTAATTGCTTTTGACGTATAGCTATTTGTTCTGATGGTATGTTCAGTTTGTTTATATATCTGTCAACAGTTCCTTTTGGATCTTTTAGGCTTATCTCGCTCCCAGTTAATTTTAATTCGACAGGATTACCTGCTCTTGAAAAAGACCCTTCTGGTTCTGTTAATTTTTTAGCCGCCAACATTGCAGCAGCCAATCCACCCAACAAAGCAAATGCATTTTTCTGATCTTTGTCCATCACAAACTCCAATATATATTGAAGTTATAATAGCACATTAATTTTTAAGATAAGAGACTGAGTACTGATTGTGGTAAAGATTTTGCTTGAGATAAAGCGGCTACTCCAGATTGTTGCATGATCTGGAATTTTGTCATTTCAGCTGTTTCAGTTGCATAATCTACATCAGATATAGATGATATCGTAGCACTGAGGTTTTGGCTGTATGTTGAAGCAGTATTTAATGCACTCTCTAGTCTGTTCTGGTATGCTCCAAGTCTTGCTCTCTTGTCATTGATAGAAGACAGTGCAGTATCAATCGTTGTGATGCTTTTTTGAGAGGTAGATAGAGTTGTAATATTTGCACTCGCTTGACTGATACCTAAAGAACCTAGTGTTGCAGATATTGTAGATAGAGCAAGTTCAAATTGATTGTTTGATTGGTTGTGTATACCAATTTGGAACTTCATCGTGTCTGATGAATTTAATATAGCAATACGATTAAAATTGGTATGTGAAGAGATATTTGATATTTCGCTACGAAGTTGATTAAACTCGATTTGCATGTGGCTTCTATCGGTAGAATTGTAGGTGTCGTTGGATGCTTGAACAGCGAGTTCTCTCATTCTGGTAAGGATATTATAGACTTCATTAAGACTACCCTCAGCTGTCTGAATAACAGATATGCCAAGATTGGTATTTTTCATTGCTTGTTTAAGCGATTGATTATCAGTTCTAAGTCTTGAAGATACAGTCAAACCAGATATATCATCTGCTGATTTGTTTATTCTTGAACCAGAAGATACTTTTTGAATCGATGAATTAAGATTCAACTGTGTTTTTTGAAGCGTCTTCATTGCTTGAAGAGCAGATACGTTTGTTTTAATTGTTAATGCCATATTTTCTCCTTTTTTTTTAGCAATTTTAGTGTAACCTATTTACAGGTAAAGAGATAAATATGTCTTTATTTTTTTACAATTATTGTAATTATTGTACTTTATTCTTGGGTTTTCTTCTTTGGAATACAGTAAAGCCTGATCACATACCGAAGCTCGCCTTCTGTAAGTTCTTTGCACGTTCTTCTTGGGTATCGATCCCTAAAGAATTCTATTGTGTATAATTTATTGTCTTTTTTATACGGCTGTATTTTGAAGCGATTTGCTTCTGGAACTTCATCTACATTGTAAATTGTGTGTATGTCAACCCAATTGCCAGAGCCATTCACTGTGATAGTGAATGACTTGACAATCTTCATTTCTCTAACAATACTGACAACAGTATCTTCCCACATTTTACCCTTCTAGAATTGCTGAGATTTCTGAAACTTTGATATGGACGTAACTTCCTTTATCAAAAAGATTTGTGCTTAAATCTTGTACATTTACAACAGCAGGACCAGGATTAACATCTTGATCAACAAATGCTTTGTTCAACTTGATAGAATCTTCTTGTGAAAGATCGAGTCTCATTTGAACACCGTTTTTTAGAATGACAAGGTTTTTGACGACTGTATTATCTGACATATTTTACTCCTAAGTATTGGATTTGGGTTCATCTTTGGATGCATATTTTACACCCATGATTGTACCTATAATACTAAATGAGTTTGTTAGCAAGATTCCAAATAAATTAGACCAAGTATTACCAATAAGAGTTGTTTCTGTTGAGCCATGAAGTATCGCCATTACATATAAAGCAGTTGTGATAACTCCAGTTCCAACGATTACATACAGAGCGTAAGAAACAATGTTTCCAATTAATTCAAACTGAGTTTTTTTCTGTATAAGGTCTAGGTCACTTTCTGCAGACTTTTTCGCATTTTCGGCTTTTTCAAGAGCTTCTTTTAAATCAGCCATCAATTGTTCATTTTCTGATTGCGTAGACATTAACTTTTCATTCTGACTAGCAACTGATTTGTTTGCTTCTTCAGCTTCTTTTAATGCTCTTTTAATATCAGAGACCAATCTGTCATTTTCATTTTGGCTTTTTCTTAATTCTTTATTTTGTTTTTGAATTTGTTTTGTTATTTCTAATCGTTTTTTTCTATTTTTTGTATCGTTTTCAATTGCTAATTCGATATACTCATTGAATGTATCATAAGATACAGGCTCGATAACTTTTAGAATATTGCCTTCTAAATATACTTTATGGTCATTTGCTACCCTCTCAAGTTCTTGGCAGACGTGAGCTGGTAATTGTATTTTCTTCACTTGTATACCTTAAATGCAGCAGATCTATTTTTATAACCCTCATAATCTTCTTTGAACTCTTCGAGTCTTGGTTCAATATCATCACTTTTGACAATCCAAAATTGTGCTCCAGATTGTAGTGCTCTAGAAATTTCTGTTTGATCTGCTGATGACGAAATAATTCCGATAACAACACCGTTTCCATATTGGAAGTTTATTCTTCTAATAAGCTCAATACCATCAAATGAACTACCTACAATATTTAGATCGATAAATGCCACTTCAGGTTTTCCATCAGGTTCATTCATCCATTCTTTGAACATTTTTTCAGCTTCATCAGCTGAAGATACAGATTCAAGTGTTAGTGATATGTCTAACAAAGAGCATGCGTCTTCAAAGACAAGATGGAACAAGTTTTCGTCATCAACGAGTAGTATGCTTTCAATAATCATTTTATTTTCACCTTTATCATTGTTCCTTTTTCTTGTGGTTCACAATCTACAGTGAAACCATGTTCATTTAATATTGCTATTGAAATGTTTAATCCTAGACCAGTTCCAGATTCCCCTTTGTTATTACCTCTCGTGTAAGGTTTAGAGTTTTCTATGAATTGCTCTTTCGTCATTCCTCTACCATTATCTAAAATTCCTATATAGTTTTCATCTATCATTTTTATGCTTATAATTTTGCTGTCTGAGTCATTATATTTTAGCCCATTTCTTATGAAATTATCGATAGCTGTACAAAAAAGAGGTTCATTTACTGGTATTTCTGGCATCCAATCAATTTTTACTTGGTCTGAATATGATGTTAATGATAAATATTCTACAAGGATTGCTCGTAAGTCTTTTTTTTGTTTTTCTAGGACAACATCTTTTTTTACCAAGTTGGTGAATTCTCTAACACCATCGTAAACTTTCTGTGTATGTTTCAATCCATCTTCAATAAGTCTAATCGGTGCTTCAAGCTTTAACTCTTTAATCTTTTCTGGTGTAAGTCGTCTTTGTAAGCTCTTTAGTCCTCTTGGCATGTACGTATTGATGCCTGAATGCATATCGTGTCTTAGTATTTTTGCAGCGTGTTCTAAATAAGTATTTTGTTTTAATATTTCTTCTTTATCTTGATAGGACTCTGTAATATCCTGAGCGATTTTGATTACTTGGTATACTTTACCAGAAAGAGATTTTACTGGGGTGTAAGTTGCAGATAGCCACACACTAGACCCATCTTTCTTTCTCCTTTGAAAATTTCCTTCAAAGTATTTTCCATTTCTTAATTTATCCCAAAATGATAAGTATTTTTTATCGTCTAATATATCTGTAGGTATCAATGTTCGATGTTCATCTCCTATTATTTCTTGAGATTTATACCCTGTAGACAGACAGAAGTTTTCATTTACTTCAAGTATTTTTCCGTTTTCATCAAATATGACCATAATACAAGATGAATTGATCGCTGCCATTTTATCATCTATTAATTGTTTCTCTTTTTTATAGGAGCAATAAATATCATAAACAAATTTTGCAGAAAGAGGGATGTAAAGTCCGAATGA
>Ga0255761_10002659_pt1 | contig 16387 bp, 15 predicted proteins | sample 071ome_29_FD_179961 | JGI IMG/M metagenome (GOLD analysis project Ga0255761, IMG submission 179961) | Coastal salt marsh microbial communities from the Groves Creek Marsh, Skidaway Island, Georgia - 071407BT metaG (version 2) | ecosystem: Environmental > Aquatic > Marine > Intertidal zone >... | reverse complement strand
CCACAAAAGTGGAGAGATGTGCCTTTAAAAAGTTTCTTCCTGGGCGGCCAACAATATCGCCAAGAAGTAAGAGTTTCAGCATGTTACTCAATCAGCTCGAGAGGAGTTACCTCGTGTAAAGGAAGGAAGGCTGGGAACAATTGCCAAATTTGCGATCGTGAAGAGGAATGGGCTTCGCTTCCTCAAACTCGGTATCAATCACCTTGATCTCAGTGGCCCCTCCCGTGGATCGACTGGTGAAGAAAATATGCCGGCCATCGTTTGCCCAGCAGGGTTGCATCGCGTGATCGTTCCCCCGGGTAATCATACGGCTCGCACGATTGGTAAAACTGTACTCAAAAATTTGAAACCCTCCCCCCACCGCAGCAGTGAATGCGACTCGGGAGGGATCCACCGGATTCCAGGCTGCTTCCACGCAATGCGAACTGACATTGGTCGGAATGCGGGATAAAACCCCAGTGGAAAGAGAAACTTCATAGAGTTGGGGCTTCCCCCGGGTATCCGATGTAACAATCATGCGACGACCATCTGGCGACCAACAAGGTCCAGACTCATTGCTCCTATTATTGGTAATGCGTCGGGGACGCTCATAAGGCGTATTGGCCATCCATAATTCTGGGTTACCTGAGGTGGAAAGAATCAATGCCGTCTGAGCGGTTCTGGGGTTTTGCACTGCACGCAGATTGCTGCCCTTGTAATTGGCCACAGTGGCGACCCGACGGCTGGCCAGGTCCAAATGGTAGATGTTGTTAAAGACCTTTCGGTTACTGGTAAAAAAGAGTCCTGTTCCATCATTATTCCAACTCGGATTAAAGGTCATTTTACCAAAGTCTGTCTGGGGCTTGGAATAGGTCATCATTGAATCTGAAACAAAAATCTCCTTGGCACCAGAAAGGTCGGACAGAAATGCGAGGCGACCGGAAAAGAAACCGGGAATGCCGAGGATTTCTGAAACCAAACGGTCACAGGCGAGCGATACCGCACCTTCTATGGTTGATGCTTTGCTAACAAAAGTCGCGAAGGGCTCTTTTGGATTTCCACGAGTAATTGCAACCTGAATATCATTTCCACCCGCTGAGCTAAAAGTGGCGGAAAAACGACTTTCTTTGTCCGAAGATAAGCGTAAGCCACCATGAACAAAAATGGGCTTACTGATCAAGGGAACCAAGACCTTGGGTGTTCTGCCCAGATCGATCGGGATCTGTTTCTTGGCTAACTCTCCTTCGATCGGACCAAGAACGATCGCATTATCTGCTCCTTTAACCAGGGGAAGAACCCCACAAACTATTCCTAAAAAAAAAGCTATCCAAAGATAGCGAACCTTAAATAATTCCATATCCACACTCATGAAATATAAACTTTATTACCCGTCTCTTATCATCAAGCGAAAAACAAAGATAACTCATAAAAAAGAACCTAGGTGATGAACCTATTCAAATTCTGGGGAAAGTGAAACTTATGAGTGGCTTTTCTCCTTGCCGAGATTAGGACGAACTTGCTTGATGATTCCTTTAATTTATGAGCGAAGACCTTATTTTAAACCTACTCAAAAATGTCAAATATCCTGGCTTCAGCCGGGATTTGGTTTCTTTCGGCTTGGTTCAACAAGCAGAAATGGATGGTAAAACTGCAAAAGTGGTACTGGAGCTATCCACTACAGATCCTACCCTTCCACAAACGATCAAAAAAGATGTGGAAACTGCCCTGCTCGCAGATGATGCCATTGAATCTGCCGAAGTGATGATTCGGGTAAAGAAAAAGAAGGAAACTGCGGCTCCTACAGATGGGCCCGGGGATGAAAATTTAAGCGGAGTGAAAAGAATCATCGCCATAGCCAGCGGTAAGGGAGGTGTGGGTAAATCCACATTGGCGGTAAACCTAGCCTGTGCTCTAGCGAGAATGAAATCGACTGAGGGTGAATTCCTGAAGGTTGGATTGATGGACTGCGACCTCTACGGGCCATCTGTACCTCTATTGATTGGTGCCTCTGGAAGGCCCGAACTGGTGGGTGATAATATTTTAGCTCCAGTCGAAAGTTACGGAGTGAAAAGTATTTCGATGGGATTACTAATTGATGAAGAAAGTCCTGTTGTATGGCGTGGACCCATGATTATGAAAACCATCCAACAATTTGCCCACAATGTGGTGTGGGGCGATTTGGATTATTTGCTGATCGATCTTCCTCCTGGGACTGGAGATGCCCAACTATCGCTGGCACAAATCCTTCCACTGGATGGGGCAGTCCTGATCACCACTCCACAAAAAGCAGCTGTAGATGTGGCCCGACGTGGAGCAAGAATGTTTGAAAAGGTAAATGTTCCTATTCTTGGGGTGGTGGAAAACATGAGCTTTCTATTGGATGATGAAAGCGGCAAGAAAACTCATCTATTCGGACAAGGAGGAGGTGCCACCACCGCACAGGTACTGAAGTGTCCATTTCTTGGCGAAATCCCCATTCATGAAGAAGTGAGGTTGGGTGGTGACCATGGCACTCCAGTAGTAGTTGCCAACGAAGAAAATCCATCAAGTAAGGAAATATACCTGATTGCTGGGAAAATTACCGAGATTCTACCCTGATGAAAAAGATTTTAAGTCACCTCCATTGTAGAGATGACACAAGGGGAAGGCTAGCCCTTCTTGATTTCGCGGTGAACAGTCCGGCGACGAAGAAATGGATTATACTTCTTCTTTTCAACCACTTCGGTCTGCAACTTTTTGTTGCGACTACTTAGGTAGCGTGAAGGAGGTTTCCCTTCTTTGCGTGCTTCTGTGCACTCTAAAATCACTGTTTCTCTTGGCATAAGACTTTCGAAAATGAAGAAAATTATATTTTTCTGCAATCAAAAAGGTCCGTGGATTGGATTGCACTCGGAACAAAGTTTCAATTTGCCAAGGGTTTAAGGGAAAGACTAGATTCGTATATTATGGAATCTAATTCAACTGAAGGATTATCTCCCGCATACGAACAAAAGTTTAGAGAACTTAGCCAAGAAAAAGCCAATCAGCAGGCTGCTGAGGTCCCAAAGACAGGGAACGAATCCTCAGTAAAAGTGACCAAGTCTGATGAGGATCTCGATTTGGGAGGTTCCCTGAAAGATCACAATGCGGCTCCCATCCCAAAGGAGCATTGTGAAAAACCTGGAGAACCCATCCCGAGCGTGGATACAGTCGATGATACCGGGATTGACTGCACCCGGGAGCCAGACTGGCAGGTGGTAAAGCCAGATAATTTACCGGAAAAACCGGAACCTACTCAGGTGCATAATGACAAATACTGGGATGAGAGAAGCCTCGACCGGGAGCTTGAAGATAAAGATTTACAGGAAGAATTAATTCGGGAGGAAATGGAAAATTTTGACCGAGCTGCCCGAGAGGGTGATGACCCCGGCCGTTCCTATCAAAATGAGGTCCTTGATCCCTACTATGGTGGTGGAAATCCACCCTCCGAAAACCCCGGTTCCACGAACAGCTTGGACTCCTTCATTTAAGTATCAATTAACCATTGGTAGACTCTGCTGATTGAAGGCCCCAGAAAAAGTTGAAATTATAGGAGATTTTCTGGCCATACGCTGGAGTGAAGGGAAGGAATCCTTCTTGGATTCCCCCACCCTACGGGCCCATTCACCCAGTGCAGAACAGTCCGGTGAAGTGGATATCTTTGGAAAAATCTCAGGAGGGACGGAGCAAACCGAGTATCAGGGGGTCTTAATCAAAAAGTTCGAGTATGTTGGGAATTATGCAATCCGTATACTCTTTAGTGATGGCCATGGTTCTGGGATTTATTCCTGGGATTTATTGGAATCTCTTGGAAGTTAAGCTTCGGTAAATGTAAAAGAGGGAGATCAAGCGATACCTCGGCCACTGGTCCGGGCAAATGCCAATATCTCACTTAGGCTCGGTTCCTGTGACACTGGATAATGGTCTTCTAGGTGTTGAAGAGCCTGCGTACGGTTCAAATCTTTGCGGTAGAGGACTTTAAATGCATTCCGAATAAGCTCAATTTCTGCAGCTTCAAACCCAGCCCGCTCTAAGCCTACTTTATTGATGGAACGCACTTCTGCAGGAGAACCATCCGCCAGCATAAAAGGTGGAACATCCTGAACCAATTTAGAGCATGCAGATACCATACAATGGCGCCCCAATCGGCAAAATTGATGAACTCCCGCACCCCATCCAATATTCACATGGTTTCCAACCTCTACATGCCCGCCTAAAGCAGAGTGACTAGACATCACCAAATGATCTCCTATCTGGCAATCGTGAGCCACATGACTGTAAGCAAGAAATACATTGTTTGAACCAATCGTGGTGAAATCTTCTGATTTTGTGGCCACATGGGCAGTCACATATTCACGAAAAACATTTCCATCCCCAATTTTTAAGCCCGGTTGCCCCCCTTCATACTTGAGGTCGTGAGTGAGCCCGCCAATTAAAGCATAAGGGAAAATGGTGTTGTTTTTTCCCAATGATACTTTTCCCTCCACCGTGGCATGGTGAAGAACCCGAGTACCGTCCCCGATCTGGGCATGTGGACCAATGAAACAAAATGGACCAATCTCAACATCTGCCCCGAGTTGTGCATTCGGATCAACGATGGCTTGAGGATGAATTTGAACGGACATTACAAAAAAAGATCAGGCACCATCTCCACCATCCACGATCGAGAACATCAAGCTGGCAGAGGAGACTACTTTTTCCCCGACCTTGCATTCCACTTTAGCAGTAGCCAGTTTGTTGCCACGCACCTTATCGAGCACCGCTTCGATAATAAGCTGATCCCCAGGCACGACAGGTTTACGAAACTTTACCTTATCAGCACTCATAAAAAAGGCTACTTTTCCCTCTGCTGATCCTTTCTTGAGCAGCAAAATCCCAGCTGCCTGAGCCATCGCTTCCAGTTGCAAGACTCCTGGCATTACTGGGTGACCAGGGAAGTGCCCAGGAAAGAAAGGTTCATTTACAGAAACATTCTTTAGTGCGGTTAGACTGGTCTCTCCATCCATGGAAAGAACCCGATCAATCAGGACAAAGGGGAAACGGTGGGGCAACACATCTAAAACCCTTCGGATATCGAGCTCAGTTTCATCAGGTAAAACATAGGATTTCCTGGGAGATGTGCCAACCGATGCCTTGCCTTTTTTACCAGCAGACGTCTCGATGATTTTGGAAACTAATTGAGAGTTTAAGGAGTGCCCGGGGCGAACAGCAATGATGTGTGCCTTCAACGATTTGCCCAAGAGGGAAAAATCTCCCACAATGTCGAGAATTTTATGGCGGACGAACTCATCCTCAAAGCGCAGCGGTTCCTTGGAGAGAATTTTGTCTCCTTTAATGACTATGGCACTATCGAGACTGCCACCTTGGATTTTTCCTATTTTCAGAAGTTCTTCAATTTCTTCGTAGATCGTAAAAGTACGGGAGGGAGCAATTTGAGCAACATAGGTTTCAGGATCGATATCAATGGACAGGTGTTGCACATGAATTCCACGGTCATCGGCAGATGTGCAAGTGATTCGAAGCCCGTCATGCGGCAAGGCAATGATCGAACGGTTTCCCGAGGTTACCGATACGGGCTCAGTAATTTCCCAAAACTGCCTATCCTCCTCCTGTTCAATAGGTTCCGCCTCCATGATCAAATTCACAAAAGGTCGAGAAGAGCCATCCATGATCGGAGGTTCACTGGCATCAAGCTCAATTTCGGCATTATCTATGCCGCAACCAACCAAGGCACTTAATACATGCTCTATGGTATGAACTTTGGCATTTCCGTTGGTAATGGTTGTGCTGCGGACAAGATCAGAAATATTCTCAGCGGCAGGTTTGATTTCTGGCTTTCCGTAGAGGTCCATTCGGCGGAATAAATAGCCGGAGTTAGGAGGGGCAGGCTTAATCGTTAATGTTACTTCTTCACCGGTATGAAGTGATTTTCCCTGAACCGCTCGTTCTTTGCGAATGGTGCGTTGCTTGGTTGCCATCTTCCCTTTTTTTAAGTCACTTTCGATACCCTGTAAAGGATGGAAGAAGAGCAATTAGTATGTACTTGAAAAACCAATTTGATTTTGTAGGTTTGTAAGCTTCTTGCCCAATTATTTTTAGTTTTGCCCGTAGAATCTTCAACATTCAAAAAGCGTCTAAAACGCGAATACAGAAAAACTGTGGACCGCTTGGTTAGATCGCACGCATTTCACAAATTAGCCGTGAAATTGATCTACCTAGTAGGTTTTATTATTTCAGTCATTTTGGGTGCCCTGCTCTACTTTGACAAGTAAAGGCAAACGGCCAACCCGCTACTTACCAGGAAATGGGATCGAAGATAGGCTCTTTCCGAATTTCAAAGCGTCTTCCCAAGCCAAGCAGGCAGCATCTAGATCGCCCGGCTTAATCTTTGTATCTAAAAATAACTCGATCAATCTGGGATAGCCATTGAGCCTGAGGTAATCTCCCAAGGATGCATTGGATGAAGAATGACCGATCAGGGAACGTACGAGACTGTGGGGACGGATTCGAAAATCGGTTTGGCTACGGACATTTAAGTACACACCACGGGATTCTGCTTCCCGAAAAAGATCTTGGAAGTTCGATTCATCAGAGGGGATTTGATTGTAACTAAGGGTAAGCCTACGAAGTCCTTGGATTTGAATAACTGGTGAGGGATCCCGAATTAAATTGCGGGAAAGTCCGAGCGTTTGCAGGTTTCTCAGGTTTGATAATTCAGTGAGGTCAGTTAACAGGTTGCTGTTCAAATCCAATTGAGTGAGCTTTTTTAGGTCTCTCAGGATGCGTAGGTCGCAAATTTGATTTTCCGAAAGATTGAGCCTCTCCAATTTGGCAAGCTCCCCCAAACCGTCCAATGTGTGAATGCGGTTATTCCCAAGGGCTAAAATCTTCAGGGATTCCAACTTGGACAATGGCAAGACGGATTCGATCAAATTGCCTGACAATAAAAGGGTGTGAAGCTCAGGTAACTCTGTTAATAAATTTAGCTGAGAAATTCGGTTATCATATAAATGAAGAGCTGCTAGTTTGGGCAAGTTTGCGATTTCCCCTAAAGGGTCCGTTTCTCTCTTACCATTCCCGCTTTCATCGGTGAAGGGTTCTCCAGGATCAAATTCTTTATTGCGGTTGCGATCCACAAAGCCCTCGACCCGACCAAGCTGGTTCCCTTGAGCATAGAGATTAACCAAACCCTTGAGGTTGCGGACTCCTTCCAAATCAATTAATGCATTATTGGAAACATCCAATTGAGCGAGAGCAGGAAACCGATCAATTCCACTCAGTCCAAGTAACCGATTTCGGGATAAATTCAGGATACGGAGGGCAGATGACTCTAACAATGAAAACGAACTTAGACTGGTCAATCGGTTCCCAGAAAGATCGATGTTTTTTATTTTTTTAAGACCATGAATGGGGGAAAGGTCGGAGATCAAATTGTCTCGCAAGACCAAAGACTCCAGATTCTTTGCATGCTCCAAACCGCGGAGATCCCGGATACCCAAATCGTTTGCCTGGAGCCGAATGAGCTTATTCTCAACCAGCGACTTGGATAATTTTTGTTCACTTACTCCAAGCGAGCGGGCAATCGCACTTTGAAGAGCAGGTTCTGGGATAATAAGATCCTGAGCATGAGAAACACAGGCAAAGACAACTCCGCAAAGACAAAGCAAAACTTTGGATAAGGAATGGTTCGAGAGGCTGGTCACGGTTTTATCAAAGAGTTAAGAGCGTAGTTTGGCAATTAAGTCTTTAGATTCAACTGATTCCCCAACTTGAACGAGGATATCTTCGACCACACCATCTGCAGATGCATAGAGGGTGGTTTGCATTTTCATTGCTTCAAGCACAGCAATTTTATCACCCTTCTTGATCGGCTTTCCAACACTCGTGGCAATGCTGCTAATCATCGCAGGGATCGGGGCACCGATGTGAAGAGGATTGGATGGATCCGCTTTTTCCCGAGCTTTGGCATCACCTTTGACAGATTTATCTTCAACCAAAGTGGTACGAGCCTTTCCGTTCAGCTCAAAAGTTAAAGAACGAATTCCTTTTTCGTCCGGCTCTCCAACATTGAGAAGTTTAACAAACAATGTTTTTCCCTCTTCAATTTCAATGGAGATTTCCTCACCGACGGCAAGTCCATGAAAATAGGCCGTGGTAGGCAAGACAGAGACATCTCCATTCTTGGTACGAAAGGCTAAATAATCCTGAAAAACCTGAGGGTACATCAGATGAGCAAAAAGATCATCCTCGGTAGCTTTGCGCCCGATCTTTTTTTGCAAAGCGGTAAACTCTTTTTTCAGATCAATCTTGGGAGCCGATGCACCCGGGCGGCCTCGCATCGGTTTACGGTTACCTAAGACCACCTTTTGTACTTGTTTGGGCCAACCTCCCATCGGTTGGCCAAGATTACCGGATAAAAGATCGATCACTGATTCGGGAAAACCAGTCTCTGGAGGCAAGTTACACATATCCTCAGGCTTCACACCCTTGGTAATTAAGAAAATAGCAAGGTCTCCCACACACTTACTACTTGGGGTAACCTTAACAATATCTCCGAGAAGTTTATTCACTTCCTGGTAGGTCTTAACCACATCTGGCCAGCGTTTACCCAATCCAAGTGAAGTGGCCTGTTCGCGCAGGTTTGTATACTGTCCCCCAGGCATTTGGTGATGAAACACTTCTGCACTTCCAAAAGGAGGGGATGTATCAAAGGGAGAGTAGTACTGTCGAACCGCTTCCCAATAAATCGACAAATCGTTCAAGGCAACCACATCCAGACCAGTAGACCTAGGGGCATTGCGAAGGGCATGAGCAATGGAGTTGAGGTTGGGCTGACTAGTACAACCCGACATGGAAGAAACGGCCAAGTCGACAACATCCACACCGGCTTCTGCGGCCTTTAAAACTGAGGCCGAGGCAATACCACTAGAATCATGGGTATGGAAATGAATGGGCAAAGATACTTCATCGCGCAGGGCCTTCACCAAACGATGCACCGCAGTCGGATGGCACAAGCCCGCCATATCCTTGATCGCAATAATATGAGCACCCATTTTTTCTAACTCCTTCGCCAGGTCGACATAGTACTTCAGTACATATTTTTCTTCCTTGGGATCAGTAAAGTCACCCGTGTAGCAAAGTGCCGCCTCACAAAGTGACTTGGTGCGCTCACTGACAGTCTCCATAGCAACCTTGAGGTTGGGCAAATAGTTGAGGGAGTCAAAGATACGGAAAACATCCATGCCCGCCTCGGATGCATGAATCACAAATTCTCGGACCACATTATCTGGATAGTTGGCATAGCCTACCCCATTGGATCCACGCAGGAGCATCTGAAAAAGAATGTTGGGAATTCGCTCCCTCAATTTTCGCAGCCTCTCGTAGGGCGACTCTCCCAAAAAGCGCATGCATGTATCAAAAGTGGCACCACCCCACATCTCCAAACTAAATAACCCTGAAAGACGGCGGGAAATAAAATCGGCAACCGCGAGCATGTCGTAGGTACGCATCCGGGCAGCAAAAAGGGACTGGTGAGCATCACGTAGAGTCGTGTCTGTAACCATGAGAGGCTTTTGCTCACGCAACCATTGAGAAAACTTCACCGCCCCTTCTGCGAGAAGCAAATCGCGAGTACCGCGTGGAGGAGCTTCTTTCGGGTCGTGTTCGGGCACAATCAAAGGGAGTGGGTTTTTGATCCGCTCACGCCCCTTGACTTGTGGATTTCCATTCACCACAATTTCACCCAAATAGTTGAGTAAGCGGGATGCCCGGTCTCTTCTTGCCTTAAAGCGAAAGAGCTCAGGAGTGACATCGATCATTTTCGTGGATGCACGACCCTCTACAAATTCTTTGTGCGAAATTACATTTTCAAGAAATGGAATATTGGTTTTGACCCCACGGATACGCATTTCTCGAAGAGCTCGGTGCATCCGATCCAATGCCTGACTAAGATTGGGTCCAGATGTGGTGATTTTGACCAGCAAAGAGTCATAAAAAGGAGTAATAATCGAACCGGTATCGCCCATTGCTCCATCCAAACGAACCCCAAAACCAGCAGATGAACGGTAGCTTAAAATTTTGCCATAATCCGGAGTAAATCCTTTTTCAGGATCTTCGGTTGTCACCCGACACTGTACGGCACATCCATTTCTAGGAATATTTTCCTGCTTAGGAATACCGATTTTCTTACCGTGCAAAGACTGATCCATCGCAACAAGAATTTGTGAACGAACGATATCGATTCCGGTAATTTGTTCGGTCACGGTATGCTCGACCTGAATCCGTGGATTCATCTCGATGAAAAACCACTCATTGGTGTCCTGATCGAGAAGAAATTCAACAGTACCAGCGTTGTCGTAACCGATTTTTTCGGCCAATTGTACACCCGCATCACAAAGCTCTTTCACTACTTTATCTGGCAGTCCAATGGAAGGAGCCACTTCCACCACTTTCTGGTATCGGCGCTGAACAGAACAGTCTCGTTCGTGAAGATGAACCACATTGCCTTTACGATCACCCAGAATTTGTACTTCTAAGTGCTTAGCCCTTCCCACATAACGCTCCAAGAAGACAGCTGAGTTTCCAAATGCACGCTCGGCTTCGCCTTGGGCCTCCTCCAACATGGGCTTGAGGTCTTTTTCTTCCATCACAACACGCATTCCGCGGCCTCCTCCACCAAACGCTGCTTTAATGATTAAAGGAAAGCCGATTTTCCGGCCCCATTTCAGGGCTTCAGTTGGGTTCGACACTGGGTTTGGGGTTGCAGGCAGAGTCGGCACACCTGCTTCATCAGCAGCTTTTTTGGCAGCTACTTTATCCCCCATTCGCTCAATCAACTCTGGGCGGGGGCCGACAAAAGTAATTCCTGCCTCATCACAGGCACGGGCAAAGTTTGGATTTTCAGAAAGAAATCCATAACCAGGGTGAATCATATCAACCCCCTTTTCCTTCGCCAAAGTAATAATGGAATCGATATCAAGATAGGCAGCTACTGGGCCTTTTCCTTTGCCCACTAAATAGGCTTCATCTGCTTTGAAACGATGAACACCAAAACGATCTTCCTCGGCATAAATTGCGACTGTACGCAGGTTTAATTCAGTAGCAGAACGGAAGATTCGAACTGCAATTTCGCTACGATTGGCTACTAGCAATTTTTTCATAAATCTGGAAAGGGGTGAAGATTCACAGGGTAAGCCAATCAATGCCCCGAATTGCTCAAATCTTCAACGCCAAAATAGGGTAATGAACAGAAACGGCGGAAAACAAGTTCCGAAAAGGATCGAGCGGATGGATTAAAAGACCAGCTCGCCCGTCCAGGCGAACCACGGATCAATCCATCGCTTCAATCCAAAAAAATAAGCAAGTGCAGCCAATGCAAGATAAGGGCCAAAGGGAATCTCTACGCCTAAGCCTATTTGATTCTCATCCTTGGATGTGAAGATCTTATATTTCTGACAGACCAAAATTGGGATCAATAAAATACAGCCCAAAACAGCACCTCCAAAAATACAAAAGACCGCTCCTTTCCATCCGCAAAATGCCCCTATACATCCAAGCAGCTTCACATCGCCCTCTCCCAGTGCTTCCCGGCCAAAGGCCCGACCAGCCACAGCTCCTATCCAGTAAAGAAAGCCTGAACCGATTAAGATGCCGGTCAAGCTGCTCAATGCGGCACTCACATTATGGGTAATACCTTGAGCGTAAACCAATCCCTGAAGGTTGGGAAAATAAACGGAAAGAAATAAACCTGCAAAAGCTCCCCCGATGCTGAACCGGTCCGGAATCAGCATCGTTTCAAAATCAATAATGACAACCGCAAGCATGATCCAACCAAATAAACAAGAGGCGATCAGAACCCCAAGGTCTCCATGTACGGAAAAAGCATAGAATTGCCATCCAAACAAGCATCCCACCAAAAGCTCTACCACAGGATAGCGAAAAGAAATCCTACTTCCACAGCATCTTGCTTTTCCACGGAGGATAATCCAACCCAGCACGGGTAGATTCAAAAACCATGGAATAGGTTTCTTACAAGAGGGACAACTTGAACGCGGAAGGACAACCGATAGATCACGGGGTACCCGATAGGCCAAAACATTAAGAAAACTACCCATACAAGAACCTACAAAAAAACCAACCCACAACAGAGCAATCTCAGTGTCTAGTAGATACTCCACTGCCAAAATTATCGAGAGATCGCGGCTCGGGCAGCCTCACTCATCGCTTCAATCGAAACCTCCCGACCAGACCAAATCTCAAGCGAACGAGCGGCTTGACCGACCAACATCCCAAGTCCATTCGCAACTGGATAACTTTTTTTCTTTGCTTCGGTCATAAGTCGGGTAACGGCGGGGTTGTAAACCATATCATAAACATAAAAGTTCCCATCTACCTGCGTGAGATCAACTGGAGAAGGATCCTCACTCTTCAGCCCCAAAGAAGTGGCGTTGATGATGAGAACCGGTTCCTTGCTTCCAGCAAAAGGGTTTAAAAAGGATTCAAGAAGGAGAACTTCCTGATTCAATTCATTTTCCTTCAAGGCGGAAGAAAGCAATTGGGCACGGTCGATCGAACGATTGTATATCGCTACCTTTTCGCAACCCTCAAAGATACATTGAGCAACTGCAGCCCGGGCAGCTCCACCTGCTCCCAAGACGATTACCTGAAATTCTTTCAGGGAAATAGTAAAGGCGTCCTCAATGGCTTTGGATAAGCCAATTCCATCCGTGTTATACCCCTTCCACGCTCCGTTTTCCCAGCTGAGCGTATTGACTGCACCCATGATCCGGGCCTGTTCATCCATCAAACTAAGATGAGGCAAAACATCTACTTTATGAGGGATGGTCAGGTTTAAGCCCCGATACCCATGATCTGCGAGGATCGGTAACGCCTTCGCCAAAGAGGCTGGTTCTACTTCGATCTTATGATAACTCCATCTGGAAAACTCCTCGGATGAATCAGCTAATACCTTCAAGGCAGCTGTGTGAATTTCGGGACTTATCGAATGCTTGATTGGGTGACCCAGCACCGCGAGGCCAACCTGATCAGGTTGAAGTTTTGGAAGATTATCTAACAGGAAGGTTTCTTTAAGCATTGGATGCTTCCTGGTGCACTTTCTCAAATTCATGAACAAAGGAGGTAAATAACCTTTCTTTCGCTGAATCGTTCAATGAATTGTAATGACGAGATAAATTGCGACATGCCCTTGTTAGCGTTTCAGCGACCGTCACAGGAAGCAAGTTGGCACCGGATTCTTCATCTGGAAGCACGCCCAACTTATCCTCCATCTGCTCCAATTCCATAAACCGGCCACCCGCCCAACAATCGATGTAAAATGGATGACGCTCGGCAAAGCATCCAACCATAAATCTTCCGGGCGTCCCAATAGGGTCCAGCTCAAAACCAATCCTCCGTGCAACCAAAATGTAAATTGCACAAAGTGTAATCGGAAGGCCTTCCCTGCGATCCAATACAAGATGTAAAAAACTGTTATCCGGATTCTCGAAATTTTCCCGGGCACCACGAAAGCCAAACTCATGAAAAAGAACCCGATTTAGAACTTCGCAGGTTCCTCTGGGGCTAGAAGGTTGAAGCAATAACTCCCGGCAACGATCGGCTAATTTATCAAGAAAGAAAGAATAAGTTGAAGTGTCAAAATCTGGATAAACCGTACGATCCAACAAAAACCAACCTGTTTCCAATTCATAACGCAAAGATCGAATGAATTTTAAAAAATCTCCCGCTCCATCAATCCAGCCGAGTTTCTCAATCATGTTTTGGGCGTGCTTGGCCAAATATGGGTCTTCGCCCTGAGACATGCCAAGTAAGAATTTCTTTCCCTCTTCAGGGATGGTTTTTAAAAATTGAATTAAACCCGCTCGAACGATCTCCGATTCGTCGTCCAAGAGAGAAGTTAACGCACTCCATGAATAATGGGAGGGGTTAGACTTATTTTTTGGGTTCTTCATTTCTCCCTACCCTCGCGCTTATTTTTCCAGTCGGCAAGATTTGGTTTTATACAATTTACAGGAGATTTCGAACCAGCCTAGAACATGGGCTTTCACCTTGTAAAAAATTGCCACTTAAGGCATGTTATATACTTTGAATTCAAATACCTACCTATGAGCACCCAAACCATATCATCCACCAAACCTGAAGTATCAGGCGAGCTCGGTCCCGCCATGAAAGGTGCAGATGTTCTTGTATCTGCACTGGAACGTGAGGGTGTCGATGTGGTCTTTGCCTACCCTGGAGGTGCTTCCATGGAACTCCATCAATCCCTCACCCGTTCTGAAAAAATTCGGACCATTCTTCCTAGACAGGAACAAGGTGGTGGATTTATGGCTCATGGGTATGCCAGAGCTACCGGGAAAGCCGGGGTTTGCATGGCCACATCTGGCCCTGGAGCAACCAACTTAGTGACATGTATTGCAGATGCTTTCATGGACAGCATACCTCTCGTTGCCATTACCGGTCAGGTTTACCAGCAATTTATTGGAAAGGCAGCTTTTCAGGAAACCGATTTCTTTGGAATGACCCTTCCGATTGTGAAGCATAGTTATTTGGTTCTCACTGCTGAGGACTTACCCAAAGTGGTTAAGGAAGCTTTTTATCTGGCGACTAGTGGCCGGCCTGGTCCCGTCGTAATTGATATTCCTAAAGATGTTCAACAAAAGGTTTTTGAACCCTTTTTCCCTGACGAAGTGGGTGAATTGGCCGGATACAAATTGGATAATCCCAAAGCCACAGATGATGAACTCGTTGAAGCTCTCAACCTCATTTCGAAGGCGAAAAAACCTGTTCTATACACGGGCGGTGGAATCATTTCCTCGGAAGCACATCAGGAATTAAGAGAATTTGCTGAGCTTACGGGCCTACCCGTAGCTCATACTTTGATGGGTTTGGGTGCTTTTGATCCTGACCATGAGCAATCTCTTTACTGGTATGGCATGCATGGTACGGTTGCCGGAAATTGGGCGGTTTGTGAGAGTGATTTACTTATCTGTGCAGGTGCCCGATTTGATGACCGGATTACCGGTCTGGTAAGCAAATATGCCCCGAATGCTTATGTCATTCACTTCGATGTGGACCAATCTGAACACAATAAAAATGTTCATGCCCATTTCCCAATAAAATCTGACATAAAGTATGCCCTCAAGCGTATGTCGGAAATTATTCAGAAAAACGGCTTTGATAAACCCGATCTTTCCGAGTGGAGTAAAACCATTGCTGGATGGAAAGAAGAATATCCTTTTAAGTACGAGAAAGGTGAGCACATTACATCTCAGGAAGCGGTTGATGTGTTGTACGAGGAGTCCAAAGGAGATGCGATCATCACCACCGGCGTGGGGCAGCATCAAATGTGGGCTGCTCAGTATTATCGTTTCAAAGAACCCAGAACCTACATCTCATCCTTGGGCTTAGGGACGATGGGATTTGGATACCCGGCAGCTGTTGGAGCCAAGGTGGCCCGTCCTGATAAAGAGGTCATTGATATAGATGGAGATGGATCCTTCTTAATGAATGTCCAAGAACTCGCCACCGCTAAAATTGAGAAGATCAATGCCAAATGCCTACTCCTTAACAACCAGCACTTAGGTATGGTGGTCCAGTGGGAAGACCGTTTTTACGAGTCGGTTCGCGGTCATACGATTTTATGTGATCCAGAAAATATTGGCGGTCCCGATAACTTGGATGCGATTTACCCCGACTATATTAAGATGTGCGAAGGTTTTGGCGTAAAAGCGAGAAGAGTTTCAAAGAGAGAAGAATTGCGTGAAGCCATGCGAGAAATGCTTGATACAGATGAGCCTTATTTACTCGAAGTGATCGTTCCATACACGGAGCATGTTTTGCCCATGATCCCACAGGGCAAGTCGGCCAAAGAAATACTGACAGATTAATTCTTCGGGTTTTCCCGTAGAAAACAGATCCGTGAAGGATGCCTAAGCTTGCGCAAAGCATGGGCTTCAATTTGTCGAACACGCTCGCGTGTGACCCCCATTACCCGGCCAATTTCCTCCAAAGTTAGTTGCCTGCCAGGTGAGTTTTCAGACACCCAAATACAGGCTGCACGAAGTCTCTCTTCAGGGGTTCCCTGAAAAGATGGTAATATCATATCCTCTGCTTTGCTTCCAGCGTTTACCACAATCTAAACTAACACCGAAAATTAGATTATGCAAAATTGCTCCATTCCCAACGAGGGAAAGCATTGATTACAAAGTGAAATCTTCGTCCGATATCGGATGACCAACCGGTAAATCTTTGGTGGCGTACCCGTTCAATACTTCAGTCCATCGACTGGGACATAAACCATCCCCCGGACGGGCAACTCGAATGTTTTCGGGTGACAAAAGATCTCCCGCTTGAATCGGGGATGAGACAAGGATCG
>Ga0255761_10002647_pt1 | contig 16439 bp, 28 predicted proteins | sample 071ome_29_FD_179961 | JGI IMG/M metagenome (GOLD analysis project Ga0255761, IMG submission 179961) | Coastal salt marsh microbial communities from the Groves Creek Marsh, Skidaway Island, Georgia - 071407BT metaG (version 2) | ecosystem: Environmental > Aquatic > Marine > Intertidal zone >... | reverse complement strand
ACGACATATGACTTACAAACAGTGTTGGTATGTGAGTCTTTTTTATTATTGAGTCTTTGGGGATATAATTTTTCCATCTTTAAACTGAGGCGGTGTATATTTGCCATCAGATGGATCCTGGTCTCCTAGTCTAAAAAAAATTAAAACTGCAGCAAGCAACAATACACTTACTAAAGACAGTGGAATAATAGGCAGTTTTCTCTCTGTTCCCTTTTTGGCAATCAGCATTGAAATGTAATAAACCGCAAACGGTAGCAATATAGCCGCTAAAAGTAATAATTTTTTAATCACAGTTTAATTACTAACATATTTATATCTCTGAGGGCAGCTATTCTATTTTAGCATAAGTCTTTTATTTAAATTTAATTAATAAGTTCTGAATGAAATTAATTAGAGCAATTATTAAACCCGAAAGACTTCATGCGGTGAAAGAGAAACTTAATGAAGTTGGAGTTAAGGGTATGACGATTTCAGATGTGAAAGGTTTTGGTCATCAAAAAGGAAAAACCGAATTTTACAGAGGAAGCCCTGTTCAAGTACATTTTTTACCAAAAATTCAAATATTTCTAGCAGTATCAGATGAAAAAAAAGATTCTGTTGTTCAAGCTATTACCGAGGCCGCTAAAACAGGAAAGTATGGAGACGGCAAGATTTTTATAAATAATTTAGATGAAGTGGTTCGAATTCGAACAGGTGAGAAAAATGAGGAGGCATTATAAATGAGTGGTGCTAATACAGCTTGGATTTTAACAGCTAGCGCTTTAGTCTTATTTATGACTCTTCCAGGTCTTGGTTTATTTTATGCGGGTTTAGTTAAATCTAGAAATACTATTTCAACTTTAGCGCAATGTTATGGAATTGCTTGTGTTGCTTCTGTTGTTTGGTTTGTAGCTGGATATTCAATCGCATTTAGTGGTGAAGGAAATTACATTGGAGATCTTTCAAAAGCGTTTTTAAAAGGAGTTGGTACTGAAAGTTTAAGTGGTGATATTCCTGAGATTTTGTTCGTCATGTTCCAAATGACATTCGCTATTATTACCCCTGCTTTAATTGTTGGAGCTTATGTAGAAAGGATAAAATTTTCTGCAGTTTTATTTATTTCAGCATTATGGATCTTAGCAGTTTATGCCCCTGTTACGCATTGGGTTTGGGGAGGTGGATGGTTAGCGGATCTTGGAGTTTTTGATTTTGCAGGAGGTCTTGTTGTTCATGCTACTGCAGGCGTTTCTGCAATTGTAATTGTAAAAATGTTAGGATCTCGAAGAGGGTTTCCTGAATATTTTGATCCTCCACATTCACCGGTGATTGCAATGATTGGAGCTTCAATGCTTTGGGTTGGATGGTTTGGGTTTAACGGAGGTTCTGCTTTAGCCGCAAATGGTAGTGCAGGTATGGCAATTTTAGTAACCCATATTAGTGCAGCAACTGCAACTTTAATTTGGATGACCATTGATTGGTTTAGAAATGGAAAACCAGGTTTGGTCGGTATTATTACTGGAACAATTGCAGGGCTTGCAACAGTTACACCTGCCTCAGGATTTATTGGTCCAATGGGTGGGTTTATTTTAGGATTATTATCAGGAGCTATTTGTTATTATGCGGTAATCTTCTTTAAATTTAGTTTAAAAATCGATGACAGTTTAGATGTCATGGCAGTTCATGGTGTAGGTGGAATCTTAGGAACGCTGCTTGCAGGGGTTTTAGCTTCTGAAACTTTTGGTGGTTTAGGTTTAGAAAAAACTGTTATGCAACAAACAATAGTTCAAATTATTGGCGTTGTATCTGTTGTTGTATTTTCTGCAATTGTCACTTATGTAATTTGTTTAATTACAAAATCAATTTTTGGTTTGAGAGTTAGCGAAGAAGAAGAAATTTCTGAGGGTTTAGACTCGGGAACCCACGGCGAACAAAGTTACCATATCTAAGCAGCTATTTTTTTTTCGTAAAATTAAAAATTAAATAAGCTAGAATTAGAATAATACTAACCGCTTGAATCATTTCACCTTGAGAGAGATTTGAAAGTAATGATTCTTGCATGTGTTTACCTTTGATTTAAATAGATCAGAATGAGTGAAAATATTCAAATAAAAAAACTTTATTATTCACCAATAAAATCCTTTAATTTTATCGAAGATAAATCATTAAAAATTATTAAAAATATTGGAATTGAAAATGATCGCATTTTTGCCTTCGTAAGAAATAAGACAAAAGAAGAAGCCTTAAAGTTTCAAGAAAAACAATATTTAAGAAATAATCAAAGTTATTTGAGTGTAAAAAACACGCCAATACTAAATAACTACAGGTTAGAATTTTATAATCAAAATCTCAAAGTATATTTAAAAAACGAAGAAATTGCCTCAATCTCAGATTTCAATTTTGAAAATTTACAATTGATTACAAAAGAGATTAAAAAAAAAGAAATTGATTTAAAGGATAAAGAAATTTTTATGATCTATAATCAAAAAGTTCCATTTTATGACATGATCAATGATCATGTTGTATCACTCATTAATTTAGAAAGTTTAAAGGATTTTGAAATAAGATCAGGACTGAGCATTGATCATGAAAGGTTTAGAGCCAATATTGTTATTGATGGAATGAAACCTTTCCAAGAATTAGAACTTGCAAAGAAAAAAATTAAAATTGGAGACACTTTATTTGAAGTTTTTTGCAATACCCCAAGATGCAAAGCTACAATTTACCCTTATCAATCAACAACTTCAGATATTAACATACCTCAAAAATTAAATGAAATTTATGACCACATTGATTTTGGGATATATTTAAAACCCATTGAAGATGGTATTATAAGTTTGAATAATGAGATAAAAGTTATTAATTAATCACAAATGAAATCCCCTTTTTTTAGAAATAAATTGGCATTTATCGTTCTAGCTGCAAGTTGTTTTATGGTGTTTGCTGCGATGGGAACAAGGCAAACTTTTGGAATGTTTTTTAATTTTTTTGAAAGTGACCTTGGAGTTTCGAGAACACATTTTGGTTTAGCGATTGCAATTCAAGCTTTGACTTGGGGAATCATGACTTTTTTCTTGGGTATTCTTGCAGATAAATTTGGTGCAAGAAGAGTTTCATGTTTTGCACTATTAATTTATGCATTTGGAATTTATTCACTAACTTTACCAAATAGTTCAGGTTTAATCTTTATATTAAATCTTGGAGTGCTTGCTGGAATTGGAATGGGTGGAGGAGGAGCCCAACTTGCTGTTGGTGCGGTGAGTAAACATTTTCCAAATGAAAATCGATCTAAAGCTTCGGGTTTAGTGACTGCTTTTGGCTCTTTGGGAATGTTTGTATTTCCATTGATTTCAGCTTTATCCTTGAGCCAAACATCATGGCAAAATTCATACTTAATTTTAGTATTTTTTTTAATTATTGCTGCAGCTTTTTCTTTATTAATTAAATTGCCAGATGACACTAGTAATCCAAATTTAGTTCCTGATAATCAAGGGGCATTATCAGCATTAAAAGAAGCATTGGGTCATAAAGGTTATATTTTTTTAACCCTAGGATTTTTTGTTTGCGGTTTTCAAATCACTTTAGTCGCAACCCATGTACCTGGTTACGTCATTGAAAGAGGGCTAGAAGCCTGGACTGGAACAGCAATTTTATCTTTAATAGGATTGTTTAATATCGCGGGAACATTAACTATGGGATATTTAGGAGATAAATATTCAAAAAAACTACTCCTAAGTGGTTTGTATTTTTTTAGAGGAATAACAATTATTTTATTTTTAATTCTTCCTGCTTCAAGTGGATTAGCCATTGCATTTGGAATTTGTTTTGGATTTTTATGGCTTGCAACCATACCTGCAACGAACGGCATTGTAGCTCAAATATTTGGAACAAAACATATTACGATGTTGTTTGGACTGGTATTTTTTTCTCATCAAATCGGAGCTTTTCTTGGAGCATATTTAGGCGGGTACTTTTTTGACCAATATGGAAGTTATGACTATGCATGGTACCTATCAATTGGCTTATCACTTTTTGCGACTCTAATGCATTTGCCAATCGATGAACGTCCACTTAAAAGATTAGCTACAGTATAGCTTCATGAAAAAAATTGTAAAATTTTTGTTTGCCTTTGTTGTTTTTGGATTTTTTGTGAATGTCAATGCGAGCGAAAAAAATCATCATAGTAATAAATATAAATTAGGAAATATTGAGATTGAAGGGGTGTATACATTTATAACGCCTCCCACTGCCAAAGTTGCGGCTGGTTATATGAAGATAGAAAATGAAGCTAGAAAAACTGATACTTTATTATCGGTAACCAATGTTTCTTTTGCAGAAAAAGTTGAAATTCATGAAATGATTATGGAAAATCAAGTTATGAAAATGAGACCTTTGGTAGATGGTTTAAATATTACTGGTGATGAAGAGGTTTATTTAAAACCAAGTGGATTTCACATTATGTTTATCGGTTTAAAAGAACCAATCGTTAAAGGTAAGATGTATAAAGGCACCTTAAATTTTAAGAACGCCGGTTCAATTACAGTCAATTTTAAAGCCGTTGATAGAGGCTATCATCCTGATAAAGATCACCATAAGCATCATTGATGTTAAGCAAAAAAATTTTACTTAGAAGAATTCTTCCAGCTTTATTCATTACATCTATCGTTTTAACTGTCATTGCTTTTTTTACATTACAGAAAAGCTCTCATAACCTAGATAGGGTAGACCTTAATTTTTCATTGGAGACTGTAAACGGAGATCAGTTCACTCAAGATAAACTTTTAAAAAAACCAAGTATTATCTTTTTTGGCTTTACTCATTGTCCAGATGTTTGTCCGTCAAGTTTACAATTATTGTCAAATTTAATTCAAGACTTGGGAGATGATGCTAGTAAAATCAATTTTTATTTTGTAACAGCTGATCCTGACAGGGACACTAAAAAAATTTTAAAAGAATACCTAGGTTACTTTGACAAAAAAATTATTGGTATAACGGGAGATAAAGCGGAGCTTAATAAACTTTATGGTGCACTTAATATTTATATAAAACGTATCGATTTAGATAATAATAATTATACTATTGATCATACCGCATCATTTATTATTCTTAATAATAATGCAGAAATAATTGGAACCATGATTCATGAAGATTTTTCGAAACTTTTAGTGATAGACAATTTTGGGAAAATTCAATTTCCTAAAGAAGAAGTTAAAAAAAATATAATTAGATTATTACAGCTTTAAATAAAAATATTAATTTTTTTTAATTACCCATGCTCGGTGATAATAGTTATCAATATTTCTTTGAATAAGCCCTTTGCAAACATCATTAGCCTCTTGTTCATTTCCAAAAGGCCCATATTCTTTCTTGGTGGATTGATCTAAAGTTTCAATATCATTGGGGTCTTTATGTTCGCCTTCAATAACAATAAAACTCATCAAAAGAGTGATACAATATATCGATGTACAAAAAATGCGACGACAAGAAGCGCAAGTCCAGTAGAATAAATAAGCCAAAAATTCATATCTAAACTTTTTGCAAAAAAGAATGGAATGAAGAAGAAATAACTTGCAGGCACACCTACAAGAATACTTTTAGCAAATGTGATTGTTGTTTCTGCATTTTTATGTTCAGTATAAGATAAAACTAAAGCGATTAATGTTGCCAGTGGTAATGCAATAATAAATCCAGCAAGTTTTGGATACTTTCCTGATAACCAGCTCGCTACAGCAATAACAACTGCAGATAATAAAATTTTTAAAACAAAAAACATTGTTTTCTTATTTAATTTGGTTTGGATATTTTTCAGCATTTTTTTTCATTTTATAATAAAAAGCTTTCTCCAGGTCTATATCCATAACTTGGCAAAATCTCACTAAATAAAAAAAGATATCAGCAACCTCATCTTCCACTTCAGTTTTTGAAGCTGATTTTGGATATTCTTTTTCATTATTCATCTGCCATTGGAATATTTCTAACAGTTCCGATGCCTCCACAGATAGTGCCATACTTAAATTTTTAGGAGTATGGTAATCTTGCCATTTTCTATTTGATACGAAATTTTCGACATCAGATTTTACTTTTTCATAATTCATTTTTTCCTTACCTTTTTTATTTTAATTAGAATTATTATAATTATAGATACTTCTCAAATCCCATCACAGTATAGCATTTTAATCTTTTTCCAGGAAAAAAAGTAATCACACCATTTTGATACGGGCCAATAAAAGTATAATTAGAGTAAATAATATTTTTGGACTGAGCATCATCTGGAACATCATCACAGTTTTTGTTAAAGATATATAAAGCCATTCTTCCAATAGTGACATTCTCATTTTTATTAAAGACATCAAAATAGAGTTGATATTGTCCTTGGGTGTAGAAATCTCGAACTGTAAAAATCTCAACTTTTATTTTTTGATCTTTAGAAAATAAATTTAAATTTTCGCTCGTTTTTTTTGAAGTTGTACAGTTTGAAAAAAATAATAAGCAAATAAAAAAAAAGGCCCTGATGACAGGGCCTTTTTTAATAAAGTTTATTAACAACTAAATTGCCTTAGATGACATTTGTTTAGCTATATATTCAGCTTGTCTCATTGCTAGTGCAACAATAGTCAATGTAGGATTTTCAGCTGCTCCAGTTGTAAATTGGCTTCCATCAGATACGAATAAATTTTTCACATCCCATGTTTGACCATATTTATTTACAACACCATCACTTGCTTTGGCACTCATTCTGTTTGTACCTAAGTTGTGAGTAGATGGATATGGAGGAGTTTTGATCGTTTTATTTGCTCCTACAGATTCATAAAGAGCAATAGATTGCTTCCAAGCATGATTTCTCATTTTAATATCATTTTCATGATCTGAGAAATTAACATTTGGAACTGGCATTCCATGTTGATCTTTAATTTTCTTATGAAGCGTTACACGGTTATTTGATTGAGGCATATCTTCACCAACAATCCATAACCCTGCCATACGATCATAACCTTCCATTGATGCAGCAAATTCTCTTCCCCACTGACCCGGGTCTAAGAATGCAGCCATAAATGGTAGTCCTAATGACAACGTTTCAAGTTCGTAACCACCAACAAATCCTCTTCGAGTATCATTGATCGCCTCATCTTGAATAATACCTGCCATCGTTGTTCCCCTGTACATGTACACAGGTTTTTCAAAGATAGCATAAGTACTCGCTGTCATATGTCTCATATAGTTTCGACCCACCTGTCCAGATGAGTTTGCTAAACCATTTTTGAACATGCTTGACTCAGAGTTTAGTAAAAGCCTAGGAGACTCAATTGAGTTTCCTGCAACACAAACAACTCTTGCTTTTTGTTTGTGAACTTTACCATCTTTGTCAGCATAAACGACACCATTCACTTTTCCGTTTTTATCATGCTCAATCTTTAGAACTTGGCTATTAGACCTACATTCTAATTTTCCAGTTGCTTCTCCTTTAGGAATTGAAACATAACCTGACGACCATTTTGCTCCAGATTTACATCCTTGGAAACAAAATCCTATTTGCTGACATGCACCTCTACCATCACGTGGCTGAGAATTAATGGACATATTTCCAGTGTGAAACTTTTTATATCCCATTTTTTTTGCACCAGCTGCTAAGACTTTGTAGTTATTGTTACCAGGAAGTCGCGGAATACCATTGGTTCCAGTTGTTCCCATATGATCTTCAGCTTTTGCATACCACGGAGCCATTTCCTTACCATCAATTGGCCAGTCTAAAAGGCTTGCACCTTTTACATCTCCATAAGTCGTTCTTGCTTTCCACTCATGATCTTGAAAACGTAAACTTGCTCCAGCCCAGTGAAGGGTACTTCCTCCAACAGCTTTTACAATCCAAGCTGGAAGACCTGAGAAATCTCTTGATACTCTCCAATCTCCAGATGTTGTTCGTTTATCAAGCCAACTGATTTGACCGAATGATCCCCATTCATCATTTACAAAGTCTTGAGGTCCGTGACGTCCACCTGCTTCAAGGATAACCGTCTTAATTCCTTTCATTGCAAGCTCCATACCTAACGTTCCGCCACCCGCACCTGAACCAATAATAACAACTAAGCTGTCATCATTTTTTGAAAATTTAGCCATGTGCGTTCCTCCTATAACCAGTCGATATCATTGAAGCCACGATTCATATATCCACCCTTAGAAGCTGACTCACCTTCATATCCAAATTTAGGCCAAACTTCTTGATTGTTGTAAAGACCAACAACAAGATCACCTTGGACTTTTTTGAATAATGGTGACTTTGAGTTCTTCTTAAGGATATCAGTTCTTTCGAGCTCTCGATTGATATCTTTGTAGTTTACTTTGTAGTGTTTTTTTGCAGAAGAATTAATTTTTTTTAATTCTTTGCTTACCATTGACTTAAACGCTTTATCTTTTCCGGCTTGAGCCTCAATACCTTCAATGACCTTAGCATAATATTTATCTGCTAAGAAATCATGAGGATAACAGTCTCTGGCCATTTGGATAAGAGTTGCAGCGTCATCTGCACCTAAGGTTTTAAATGTTGCAGCCCAAGCATTGTTTTTTCCAATAACCATCGGGCCCATTATTGTTAAACCTAGGGCAGTTACCGTTCCTGTTTTTAGAAACGATCTTCGTGATATTGCTTTTTTATTTAATACACGCATTTCTCCCCCTTTACAGTTTTGATTACTTAAGAGTCTTAAGATAATCAATTATGTTTAGTCTTACACTTTCATCAGCTTGCATATAATACATGTTGGTGCCTGGAATAAACGTACCGGCGTTGGTTAACCACTTGTTTAGATTTTCTTCGTTCCAAACAATTCCAGATTTTTTAATTGCATCTGAATACATCGTGTAAGATTGATCTGTTGCTGCTTTTCTTCCAACAACACCCCATAGGTTCGGCCCAGCTCTTAAGGTCGTATCCCCTTTTTGAACTGAATGACAAGTTGCGCAATTTTTGATGAATAGTTGATTAATCTCAGCTTCTGAAATCTGAGTTGATATTAAGATTATCAAACAAACCAAAAAAAACTTCAAGCTCCCCCCCGAACTTTAGTTACAAAATTTTAACAAAAAATTAATTTTTTAGGTAGTGCGAATTGATTGAATTATAATGCCCTGCAACAAGCCTTGAGAATAAATCTTAAAAACTATCAGAAGTTGAATCTAAATTTTTCCTAATTCTTTTGCGATATTTGCTGTAGCTTTTGCTTCAATAATTTCAATCCAATAACCGTCTGGATCTTTAACAAAAGCGAGCGGTTTCATTGATCCGTCATCTGGTTTTTTTACAAATTCCATTTTATACTTTTCAAATCTTTTGCAAGCCTCATAAACATCTGGAACTGAAAAACAAATATGACCAAAACCTTTTGGTTCAGCGTTTCCATCATGAAATTTTACACTATCGTCATTTTCCGCTCCCCAATTATGGGTAAGTTCTAAAAGGCCTTTTTGCCTAAAAGCCCATACTGTTCTTTCATAGCTATCTGAAGGGGCAGTCTTTACCTCTTCGTCTGTAAGGTTTCCTAGAAAATATAAAGAGAACTTCATTGAAGGAAAATCTAATTTTTTAACCATTCTCATCCCCATAACTTTTGAATAGAAATCCAAAGATCTTTTTGGATCTTTGATTCTTAACATCATGTGGTTAAAGACGTAGCCCTCTGTTTCCTTATCTGGCTGCTGAATTCCATCAACTTGTTCGCAATGACTCATAAATTGTCCCCCCAAAATTTAAATTAGATTACCTTTTTTTGATCTTGAAAAAAAGACAGAAAAGCTATATATGCATTATATGCATACCTGCTATGCAAGTGTGTAGTCCATTTCGCATGGATAAAAAGCGGCTCATAGCCATGAGTGAAAAGGCGTAACAATATAAATAAGGAGGTTCTATGTTCTATAAGGATTTTCAATTGTTGCGTAAAGCCAGCACAACTGGCGCTAATGCTTTACGTTTAATTCGTAAGACTTTTAAGGAAAGACAAAGTCGTCCTAGAGCAAAAGAAAACGTAATTAACCCAAATCAAAAGGGCATTTAGTTACAGATTTATTTTTGGGGCAGTTAAGCTGCCCCAAATAAATTGACTTCACTTACAATTCCATCTACCAACAAATTCAAGATGAGAGCGACTAACATTTTACTTGGTATCATTGCGGTAATTTTAGCATTATTTTTTGGTCTTCAAATTGAAGAGCAATATAGAGATGTTAGATATTTAAATAATTGTAAAAAAGATATTAAAGCAAATGGAATTCAAACTGATGATGCCACGGCTTATTGCGCCGGTTTAATCAGACAAGATCCTTATTTGTTTACTTACAACAGAGGAATGGTTGCAAAATATTTACAACAAAATAATCAAGGTGCAGCTCCTCAAGGTCAGCAACCAGCTCAGCCAGCTCAGCCTAAATAATTTTTTAATTAAAAAATCTTAAAGCAATAAATACGACAATTGGAATTGTTATAAACGATAATGTAGTTGAGATAACAATTACCGAGGCAATATTGTTTGCATGAATTTTTTTCGAATACATTTTTGCAAGCAAGAAATTTAAAACTGCTGATGGCATTGAGGCTTGAATAAATAAAACTCCTGCCTGATAACCTTTGAGGCCAAAATATTTTATTATTAAAAAAGCAATGGCAGGTCCTGTTACTAGTCTTGATGCAGCAATAAAAATATTAGATTTCACATTTTTTGTTTTTAATGTGCTCAGTGCAATTCCAAGCGAAGTTAGAATAAGAAAAATAGTTGAATAACCTAAAAGCATTGTAGTGTTCACTAAAAACTTTGGAGCTTTAATTTCAAAATAAAGCATCACGCCTGACAACAAAATAATATACATAGGAATAGAAGTTAGTAGAGGTTTTAAACTCAATTTATTACTCGCAATAAATATACCAACTGTGAAGTGAAGCAGCATAATGACAGCAGCTATAGAACTGGCTATAGAAAATCCCTGATCGCCATAAGCAAATAAACAAATAGGTAAACCTAAGTTACCAGTATTGGGTAATATCAGCGGACTAAGTTCGGTTACAATATTTCTTTTTAAAATTTTTAAAATAATAATCCCAACAATTGCAAAAGATCCTACAAATAAAAAAGTAAATGACCCAAATTTTATAAAAGTATTAAAATCTAAAGTCGTAGATGCTGCCAAAGAATAAAATAATAGAGCGGGAACACCAATCTTTCCTGAAAATGTTGTTATGACATCAGTGTTAAAACCAGGGCTTTTTTTTCCAAACCAGTAACCAATTCCAATAATAAAAAATACAGGAAAAATAACTTCAAAAAGTTGAAAAAATATACCAAGTGACATGCGGTATCCTTTTACTTTTATGTTATTGGTTTACAAGTTAAACAGACTTTAATGAAAAAATTAATATCATTTGCATTTTTATTTTTTGTCACATTTTCAAGTCATGCTCATGTTGGACATCACAAAAATTTAAAAAACTTAAAATTTGATATTTACAGAAACGGCCAATACGCTGGATTTCATCATATCAATTTTAATTGGAAAACAGATGAGAGTTTAGAGGTTGAAAATATTATAGATTTTGGTGTTAAGAAATTTGGTATCACTTTTTACAAATACACTTCAAAAGGAACGGAAAAATATGATTCAAAAGGAAAGATGACATCATTCTCTTCCAAAACAGATGACAATGGTAGAGAAAAGTTTTGCAACATTACTTTGGGAGACAAAGGGCATTATATCAAAGGAACTAAGTTTGATGGAATATTCAACAAGCCATTTTTAATATCGTCCTACTGGAACCACGATATTGTAACGGTTCCAACGCAAATTTCCGGAATTACATGTAAAAAAACAGATCAAAAAGTAAATTTTTTAAAAGAAGAAAACTTTGAAGTTGCTGGTAAAATATTTGAGACAAAAGTTTTTGATATCAAGGGAGAAAAATTAGATACTCAAGTTTGGTTTGATCAAAAGACCAGAATGATTGTACATCAAGTTCTCAATAAGAAAGGAAAATGGGAATACAAGCTGCAAGAATATAATTTAAACTAATGAAAAAAATACTTTTAGCTTTATTTTTATTTTTGTACCCGTCCTTCTTAGCCGCTGATGAGCCTGGCATTTTGTCATTGATGTACCATAGGGTAGGTGAAGGAAAATATCCGAGTACAAATGTTTCTGTTGAAATGTTTAACCAGCACTTACAACTCATAGAAGAATCTAAATTACCATTTATTGATGCTAATGAATTTAAAGAAATGATTTTAAATGGAGCCCCTTTAAATCAAAGAAAAATACTTCTTACCGTTGATGATGCATTTCAAAGCTTTTATCAAAATGCTTGGCCAGTTCTTAAAGAAAAAAAAATTCCTTTTATTTTATTTGTTAACACAAGAGAGGTTTCTCAAAATCATCCTAATTATATGAACTGGAATCAGGTAAGGGAACTTCGTGATAGTGGCCTGGTCACCATTGGAGGACATTCATGGAGCCATGATTATTTTGTAAATATGAAAATTGAGGATGTAAAAAATGATATTGAAAAATCTCACCAAGATTATTCAAAAGAACTAGGATTAGTTCCAGATCTTTATGCTCATACATTTGGAGAAACTAGTGAGGCTATCATTAATGTTTTAAGAGCATTTAATTATAAAATTATTTTTGGACAACACTCAGGAGTGATTAGTCAAAATGAAAGTATTAATTATTTTCCAAGATTTAGTTTAAACGAAAATTATGGAAAATTAGAAAGATTTAAAAATATTTTAAAATCAAGAGCCTTTAATATTAAAGAATATACTCCTAAAACAATTTTATTAAGTAAAGAAAACAATCCTACTAATTTAAAAATAACTTTTGAAGAAGATGTGAAGCAAATTAATTGTTTTGATAATTCAGGTGGAAAATGGAAAAATACAAAAATCAATTATCTTAATAATCAAACTATAGAACTTGTTTTTGATGAACCTTTTCAAAAAAGAAGAGGGCGATTAAATTGTACGATGCCAACTAAAGAAAAACTAATAAAATGGTTTGGTTATCAGTACAGCGTTATTAATTAGATTTAATAAATTTTTTCATTACTTTTAAAGTTTCATCACTGATATGATGTTCCATGCCTTCAGAATCTGTTTCGGCTGTCTTTCTTGATATTCCAAGTTTAATTAAAAAATTAAATAAAATTTGATGTCTAGTATTAGATTGAACTGCTAATTTTTTTCCATTTTTGGTTAAAAAAATATTTTTATATTTTTCACTTTCAACCAGTTCAGCTTTAATTAATCTTTTTATATTTTTGCTGACCGTCGCATTGGACACTCCAAAGAATTTGCAAAGATCTACATTCTTTACCGATCCTTTTTTATTTAAAATTTCATCAATAGCTTCAACGTAGTCTTCTAGTAACTCAGCACTTTTTCTACTCTGAGTAGTTTTGAAGTAAAGGGGGCTACTAGATCTAGTATGTTTCATAAAAACTTAATTTTTTTTACCCTATTAACACTTGAATATTTTCAAGCAAGTAATATGTTTAGCCTAGGCTAAACTTTATGACAGAATTTAGATCAGGAATATATAAAACAATTAAAGATCAAATCATTGGGACCAGCGTTGGGCGAGCGGTTATATATACGCTAGGTCATATTGTTATTGCGATGACTTGTAATAATTTAATTACAGGTGCACCTTTGAAATTAGCAGCATTAGATGCGCTTATTGAACCTATGATAAATGGTGTTTGGTATTACGTTTTAGATAGAGTTTGGGCTAGCAAGATTTCGACAAAATCTATTTAAATTTAAAACAAATCATAATACAACTTCTGGATGTTTTCATTTTTAAATATCTTTAAAAAAAAGAATTCAAAAAAAGAAGAACAAGCTTTTGACCTTTTAAGAAAAGCAAGCACAATATCGAAAAAAATTGCTGAAGAAACTAATGATGCAAAACTGAAAGGTTTAGCATTTGAGTTAAAACGTAATCATGATGAAGCAATTAAAATTTTTGAAGAAATTAATTATGATCTTAAAAAGTTAGATAAATTTTATTTTGATCCAAAACAAGCGCTTTCTGAAAATTACAAAAAAGTTGAGAACATTCTAGATAAATTTAAAAGAAGAATTGCATAATTCATTGCAATTAGTTTTAAAAAAGACTAATCTTTAAATTATGTCAACTTACGCATGTAATAAATGTGGAATGTCAGTCAATGCTTCATGTGCAAAATGCAATGAACCACTGATGAATGATCATTTGGATGTGAGCGGAAATCAAGTTCAAATTTCAAAATGTCCAAAATGTGAAGGAAAAATTAAATCACCGCAGTGCTGTGGTGCTGACATGGCCGCTAATTAGATTAGGATAATTCCTAAACTAATTAATTGAAAAAAATTTATAATCACTGACAATAAATGTGAGTATTTAAATTTACTTTCATTTTTCTCATCTTTAAATTTATTAATCATTGGCATCAAAATGAACAATGAAAAAGCAAATAATAAAGCTACAGCGGTTATTAAATAAAAATCTAAAGTAAAAGTTTGCGTATAAATATAAAAACCAGAAACGATAGAGCAAATAATTAAATTAACTAGATAGTAGTAAGGAAAGATTGCTCTTATATAAACTCCGGCATTATCAGGTGCCAAAACTTTAAACGTAAGTGGCGCCACAACAAAGCTAAAAAAAAATATAATACCAATCACGAGTGATACAATGTTTAAAATAATTTGTTCGCTCATTTTACCTTCCTTTTTTTTGCAGCATTAATTTTATTTATATATTTGGTTAGTTTTTTTCTTAGAGCGTTTATTTTTTTTATATTCATATTTTAACTTTTGATTTTATAATATTTTTAATTGTTTCGTGTTTTAACATATAAGATATTTTGGCTTCTCTTAAATTAATTTTTTTAAATTCAATTTTTGATTTTTGTGGTAATTGTATTAAATTTTCAAAATCAGCTGATGCAACTACTGCAATCTTTGGGTAGCCACCAATGGTTTGATGGTCTGTTAATAGTATAATAGGTTGTCCATCGGCAGGAACTTGAATAGCGCCTTTAATAATTGCTTCAGATTTAATATTTGCTGTAAGTTGATTTTCAATTTTACAACCCATTAATCGCATTCCCATTTTATCTGATGTGGTTGTTATTTCATATGGGGTGTTAAAAAATCTTTTAACACTTTTGCTTTCAAAAAAATGAAACTGAGGACCTTCGAGCAATCTAACTTTATTTTTATTTTTATTTTCTGGTATTCTATCAAGCTTAAATTCTTGATCAGTCATACTTGAACTCATTTCAAAAATTTCATTTTCCCTGATTTTTTGACCATCTCTAGGACCTATTTTCGACCGTGGGTTACAGGATAAACTTTCAAAGACTTTATCAAGATCAATGTTCCCAGAAAAACTGATGTACCCATAGACGCTATCGATTGTTCTATTAATAATTATTTGGTCTTTTTCTTTTAAAATATAAGTTCTATAGCAACTTCCGATTTCTTTTTTACCGGACCTAATTAAATGAAAATCAACATTACCGGTAATAGAAATTGATGTACTGCTTGATAATATTTCTATTGTAGGTCCACTTAAAATAAACTCAAAAGACCACACATCTTTATTTTCAACTAACGCATTTCCAATTTCCATCAGAGATGGATTGGCTGCACCACCTTTTGAAATTCCAATATCTTGAAGTGATACTCGTCCATAATCTTGAAGGGTTGTGAGTATACCTGGGTTAATAAATTTAATTTTGGTTTTCATAATTTTTTTTCCAAATTTTTTGAAATTCTGTTTTAGATATATTTTTAAAAATAATTTCATCACCAGGATTAATTAAACTTGGATTTTTTTGACTTTGATTAAAAAGTTTCAACGGTGTTTTGCCAATAATATTCCAGCCTCCTGGACTTTTGTAAGGATAAATTGCACAGAATTGTTCAACAATAATTACAGATCCTTCTGCGATTTCTACTCGAGGTGTTTCTAACCTCTTCGAATATAGCTTGGGATCCAAGTCTCCCATATAGGGAAATCCTGGCATAAACCCCAGCATGTAAACATAGAAATTAGTTCTAAGATGAGACTCAATTATTTCATTAGTTTCAATTTTTGTAATTTTAGATAATCGCTCTAAATCTATTCCAAAATCTAAATCATAATTAATGGGTATTTCAATTTTATTGGGATTAAAGTTAATTTCAACTTTTTCGTTTTTAACTTGATCAATCAATTTAAAAATATTTGTGATATCAGTTTTGCCCAAATCAAACTGGATAGCAAGTTTATTGTAAGAAGGAGTTATATTTTCAATACCTGCAATATTGTTTTCACTTATGATTTGTTTTAATTTTTTAAAAACAAAAATTACATTTTGGTTAATTTCTTTTTTTATCTCATCACCAAAATCAATAAGGACTGCTTGGTCTCCATACTCAAATACATTTTTAATC
>Ga0255761_10002644_pt1 | contig 16446 bp, 1 predicted proteins | sample 071ome_29_FD_179961 | JGI IMG/M metagenome (GOLD analysis project Ga0255761, IMG submission 179961) | Coastal salt marsh microbial communities from the Groves Creek Marsh, Skidaway Island, Georgia - 071407BT metaG (version 2) | ecosystem: Environmental > Aquatic > Marine > Intertidal zone > Salt... | reverse complement strand
AGATACTTGCCATTCATGTGCATTTCTTCATTTAACATTCGACTTGTTTGTATAGGGGTATTATCCCTTCTCGACATTACAATCATCTTAATCTTCTCCCATTGTGTTCACATCTAGTGTCCATGCTGTACCGTCAGCAGTTTCAACCTCGAACGCACATTTCACAGAAGAAACCCAAGCCCCATTATTTGAGGACTGATAGAGCAGTTCACCTTTATCATTCTTTTGAGGTCTTCTCGCCCAAGGTACTGTCACCTCTAAGAATACTCTCGCACCTGGAGGTAACATCGAACCACTCTGAGCAGGAATACCGTAATATTCTAAGATGTTGTCGAGCCAATTTCCGACCTTAAAGCGTCTATCTTTAGGGTCTGTTCCTGTACTTGTCTGTAAGGTACGACCATATCGACCCAAGTCCCAATAACTACTATTTATATTAAGGTTATATAAGTCTTTAGCCTCTTTGTTAGTCCCACCCACAATCTTAGGCATTTCTAAGCCCCCAACTGTCGGTGCTTGGAAAACGTCACCGACAGGTGTCAAAGCAAGAGTGAAGCACTGAGAGCTTGTTTTCGCTTGTTGTCTTGTTGGGTCTTTCTTAGTACTTCTAAAGTCTCTAGGGTCGCCTGTGTTGTACTTATAGGGGTCATACTTCACTTTACCAAAAGCCCCTGACTCAATTTCAGACTGAGTGATTAAGAAGTCGTAAGGTCCTGAATAATTTGTTGTAATTACATCACCGGTCGGATCTTGAGTATGGTTTGGGAAAGCAGTAAGAGAGTTGCTTACTTCATCTCTATAATAACGATATGTTTCGGTACGCACACCACCTGCATGGGCAACAGTAATACCTGTTGTTGCAGGTGCATGGATAGCCATTTCCATATTAGTGTATTCAGGTGTGAACAAGCTCGTGTCAGAATATAAACCTGAGCTAAACGAAGAAGTCACACCACCACCTACACGAGAACTACGAGGCATTGAAGTAGCTAAGACACTTGCTGATCTAATGTCATCAAAAGTCTGTATTTCCCCTGCCATTTTTAGGTTCTGCTCGTAATCTCCATACACTCTTGGGTCAGCACCAAGACTTGTAATCTGAGGGTCGGTAATTTCGTCATTGGAATAGAAATTCTGACCTCCCCAAACAATGGGGTTATGAGCATTTACTGAGAAGGGGGAGGTGAGAGTTCTCAAGTTTACGGAGGTATTACTCCCTAGAGAGTTAACGGTTGACGGGATAGTTCTCCCATTTCCTATTGAACCAAGACCATATTTACCATCACCGATCAACCAATCACTCTTAGCATCAGGTGAGGTAGTAAGGCTTCTTGTCGGTCCTACTGTCACAAATCTTTCCATGACATTAGGCATTAAGTCGCCTGCTTCTCGGTTCACATAAAGAGGTACAACAACCGTACCTCCCATAAACTTCTTTTTCGGAAGAGGCAAAGGTCCTAAATAAGAAGGTGTGAATCTAGGCCCTGAGTTATTGGAATGGTTATAAGAACCTGTGGGTAATCTCCCCCCCACAAACGAGCCGTTTGACCCTCCTGATGCAGGGAACTGAGTTAGAGAAAGAATATCATTTATATCAGTGTTGTTAGCCTCAGCATAAAAGTATTCATCGTCCATGTAGAAATGGTCTTCATGGAGTGCCACAGAACCTGGAATTTCCACTACCAAGTTAAAAGTAATCGCTGAATTACTCTTTCTAATCTGATTGTAAGGTACAGGAGACTCACTACCATTTCCCCAACGAGAAGTCCTAATATCACCCTCTAAATCTGATATTTGGTTGTCAGGATCACCCATACTTGAGAACTCTTTAGCGTCCTCAGAAAAAGGAGAACCAGGTATGTCGGACATATCTCCATCTACACCGAAGTTGACCCAAATACGATTAAGTCTCGCTCCTCTAGGTGTTCTTCCAATGTAAGGGCTATTTAAACCCGAACCTTGAGACACAGACTGAGTAAACGCTTCTGTTAGGTCGATCTTCAAGGTAGGTGGAGGTGTGCTTTCATTCACGAAAGCACTCTTAAACCCATGATAAACAGGGGTCTGAATTTGCCACCATTCGCCCGCAGGAGTCCAAGTGTAAATTGCTTGCCTTACGCCTGAGCTTTGCTTATGGCGAGCATATCTATCCGTACCTACAGCAAGGGTTTCAGCATTACCACCCTCGATAGCAGGGTGGTCGTCTACTTGGTGATACTTACCCCCTTCCACAGCACCCTCAACTTGATAAAGGGGTGGAAATGGATTTAATGCAGGGTCGTCCCAGTCTGCATCAGGCTTTCTAGCCCTAGTCTTTCTTAGGTAAGCAGAATGTTTTATATTATTAATTGTTCCATCTGCGTCAATATCACCGGAATCGTTAGCATCGGTATCAGCAAGAGATTGGCCTGGAATAATTTCTGTACTTTGATCTGTGTGAACAAAATCGGCATTTATATTGTATCGTTCATTTCCTGTTCTAGGATTAACTTTATTGTTATTAAAGTTAGCAGAATCTTCAGGTGAGAATGGGTTTAAGTCCCCGAACCTATGAGTCTGAGAAGCACTTTCTCTACCCATTAAGAGCCAAGGACGGGAAACATCCATCATTAAACGCTCACCCCAAACAAAGTCAGTCCCTCCGTAAGAAGAATCAATGCTTACTTCATGCAAACCAAGATTGTTTAAGAAATGGTTGACTCCATTGGGTGAAAACGCCACAAAACCCTCTTTGAAATCATCACTAGGCCTAGCCGTAGAACCAAGTACTTGTAGAGCTTCCGCCACTTCATTCATGTTATAAGTTATGAAAGCAGTATATGTAGGATTATTTGAATTATAATCAAAATTAAGACCCACATCACCTTTGAGTGCATTGGGTGTATCAAGAGCAAGTGGGGAAGCAGGCAGAACCATAGGTGCTGTACCATACTGACCATGAGCCATTAAGATTGAACTCGTAGCTGAGGTAGGATTAATCGTGACGATACGCTCTCTTGCAACAGGTTGAAGTGCATAGAGTATTGGATAATTTAAAGCTCCCGTATCAGGTAGCTCATTTGTCTCAGAGTCAGGCCAATTTCCTCCAATAGAAAGAGGTGCATACGCTATTTCTATTCCTCTCTGAGAATACCCACCCTTAACACGACAAACAATATCCTCTACTGCATAGGACTCACAATCGCCACCCAATAGAATATCGCCCGTTGACGGGCATCTGTTGATTCTGAAGATGTCTGTTGAAAGGTCTATCTGCTCATTTCCAAGACTAGGGTCAAGGTCTTTCTTTCTTTGATAACCCGAAGCCCAACCATAAGGGTTTGTTATGGCATCATAGACCCCACTAGTCATCGCTATATTTCTTTGGTGTTGTGTATATGTAGGCTGACCAAAGCGATAAGGTCTTTGCTTAGTTAAGTGGACATAAGACCCCACATTTTCTTCTAAGAGTGGTGCTGAGAAAACCCAACGAATACCACCTGAAGCAGACTGTGAAGTCCTTGAAGTATCTAATTCACTTGGAGTGATAAGAGTAGTTTCAGGAAATGAACTTGTCCATTTCGCATAGTTCTGACTCAAACCCGAAGAGGCAACCGATATGTCGTTTGTAGTACCTACATATTGGTTGGGGAAATAGCTGTTCTTATCTACCCAAGTTAAATCCACATTTGTAGAGTGACCCTTTAGGAAATAGAAGCCTCTACCTGTATTTTGCAGATTTGTTGGGTTACTAAGATCCTCTAAATTATTATAGTTTACCCCATTATAAGGAGTGCTTTGTTGGTCGTTAAAGAGCAAGTCTACCTGTAAGAAAGCTTTTCTCCCTGTGACTGCTCTCTTTTGAGCTTCTGTAAGCAAGTGAGTCTGAATAGAGCAAGTGATACCACAAATGAGATAACCTTCACCTACAGGAAGAACCCCTAAATTGTCATAAGGGACAGGAATAAAACTACTCTTATCTTGATAAGCATACTTCAACTCCCACTTAATCCAAGGAGTTGACCCGTTATAATCACTCCAACCTACAAACTCTGATGGTGCAGAGAGATTTCTTTGTTTGAAAGTGAAACCATGACGAATACCATTGAAGTTTGCATCTGCATTTAAGGCTTGAACGAGGAAATAAGTCCCTTTTGCTGAATGCGTAAGTAGCTCTAGGTATGTAGCACCTACGCCATAAAAAGAAGTTCCTGAAGTGCTTTCATTTTTATTAACATTAAGACCTAACCAAATCCCTGTTGTGGGAAATCGGTTGGATTGGTTATTGTTATTATAATCGAAGCCTGTGTTGACAAAATCCCTTAAAACATAAGAGTGTTCTGAACCTTGAGGTGTGAACGGATCAAAGAGATGGAAGTCATAGTTTTCTGTAGTACTCGTCTGATCGAAGTATATATCCCTGCCATTTGATCTTTGGTCTAAGCTCGCCTCAAGAATTGGCTTTCTAGGTCGCATTGGTAAAGCAAGACCATTCTCGCCCTCCCATGTACGCTCATACTCTCCACTTCTTCTGATCTTCCTAACCACAGCCACATCAAACAAGTCTTCTGTGATAGAAGCGTGAGTGTAAGGGTTGACAACATAGTCTTTCTGAATGCCGATAATGACATACCAACCAACATAAGCGTATTCGTAAGTGCCACAGATGTAAATCTTACGACCTACGTCACTGTCCGTGAAATGGTATTGAGCGTCATAAAGGATAGCGTCTGCTTCGTTTATATATGTGGCGTAGTCTGTAGCCTTGTCATAAGGTACGGCTAGACCACCCTTAACTGATCGGTGTCCAAGTACAGGTACGAACTCGACATTAGGTACTACTCTGAACTTGTGTCCAACAAGAGGTCTACGAACACTACCTCCATCTACAACATCGCCAAAGCCATTATCTCTATAAAGTTCGTCTGAAGGGTTTGTCTCATAATCGAAGTGAGTGTTAAGGTCGTAAATAATTTCGGGGGTAGACCAACCATTAATTGCAACCATGCTACCATTATTCATGGTTCTGCGAACCCTAGATGCAAGAGCCACTAGGGTAGAGTTATTAGTATTCAGAGATGCAAGAATCGGGTCACTAGGGTGTAAATAATTCGAGTAGTCACCCACTTGACCTAAAGGTTTCATGTGGGCTTGCCAACCTCTATATCTGCCTAACTCACCTACTGAATAGAACGTGCCTGTCGTGACATCTTCTAAAACCATCCCATCAAGTAATCTAATCTGCAAAGGAATGTCACTCTGAGCACTACCACCTGCCCAACCACCATACGAAAGTCTACCATCGGTATAAATGTCACTCTGCTCAAGAGAAATAACTCCATCATTTATAAGACTTGGATAGGTGGCTGAAGTTGCAGGGTCAAACCAATCTGTCCCGTCATTTCTTTCGTCTACAGAAGCGACTGATGAGTGAGGATCACTTGCCAAATCTGAGAAGCTCTGATCGGGGTAGTAAGCATAGGTATGAGGACTATTTGTAAGTACAAACTTATGTACCCAAGCAGAGGCTGTAATTCCCGCAGAAACCACATACTGATTGTCTACACCTTGAGGTTGTGCCGAGAAGAATAAGTCTAAATAACCATCTCCACCGTCAGCAGGTAAACTGTACGAGCCATAAGTTATAAATGTAGTCTTTATATGATAACCATGCTCTGAGAAATAGACGGCAATGTCAGGTCTTCCCGTATCGTAAGTATTTCTTTCTGTCTCAATGTAGATGTTATCTACTTCTGTTGGGATATAGAAATAAGCGTCATACTTAAAGTAATCAAAATAATAGTTAACTAAGCTTGCGTCTATGTTCGCTTGAGTGATGTTATAGTTATAAGAAATATTTAAAGCCGCTTTGTAGTAAGGTCTATTTCTATTGAAAGGGTCAGTCGCTACTTCAAGGGCACTAGTACCTTCGACTTTGGTGTTGTTTAGTGAAACGGAGTTGTTTGTATAGCTCCAAGAAGTACTACTCAGAGTAAGATTAATATATTGTCTTACACCCTTGTAGAAATAGAAAAGGGCGAAGCTTTCGTCTGATGTGTAAGAATTTGAGGAGTAGGACATAAACAGAAACACCCTACGCCTACCCTTACCCCAATCTCCTTGATTAGAGCGAGAGTGCTTGTAGGCTTGGGAAATAACGCCAGGATTAAACTCTGAAAGTACGCCCTCTCCACCTTCATCATACTCGTAGCTTGCTTTACTTTCGGAAATAGAGTTGAGAACTGAACCCTCAGAAATGCCATCTCTTCCGTAAAGCCCATGCTCTTGGAATACATTTCCTATGGTGATTGAGAAGTCCCCTCCAATACCAAACGCTTGAGGTCCGTTATAGAACTCATAGAGGGGTAAGTCAGTAGCTGTAAGACCTGTACGGACTTTAGCTCCTGTGTTGCTTTCAAAGACTCGACCACCAAGAGTTGGAGGTCCTTTGGGGAGAAGTAAACACTCACCATAAGCAGGTATTTCAAGCCCTCTCAAACCACGATCAGACTTAGCTCCCTTAGCCATAGAAGCTACAATGTCTGCCCCTGTTGCATCTTGAGGTCTGAAAGGTCTTTCATAGACAACAGAACCACCTGTCTTTACCCTTATACCTGCATTAGTCCAAGGAAGAACAGTATCGTTAGGTAGAGGTGGTGGAGGTACATTTAAGAAAGAGCTTGGAAGCCTGTTATTAGCCTCATAAACATTCGGCATTCCTCCCTCTGCTAATATCGTTCTCACATCATCTAAACTACTAGAACTAAGGAAAACTCCTTCCCCATAAAGTGAGAAATTCTCTCTAAACCTCATTAACCTAGACTGATAGTTCTTAGTTGTACCTGCTGACACCTGTGTCTCAAACATACGAGCCACAGCACCATCAACTGTACGAGCGTCATCAATCACAAGATCAGAATCATGCCCTGCAACGACCACATCTCCATAGAACTCTGTTCTATTGAAACGACTTGGTAAAGAGACTGCATTTCCATCTCGAAGATCAAGCCTAGAGTCCATCATAGGGCTAGAGTAAAGGCTCAGACTTCCAAGTGAGTCAAAGTTGCCCTTTTGTGGGTGTACCCTAACTGCATTTCCTGAGACAACACCAAGACCACCGTCAAGAACGACACCTAAGCCAAACCTTTCGGGATAGCCAAGAGAGACATAACCCGACTCACCATTTTCAAAGAGTCTCTTAGTCTTAGATGTAAAGGCTTCATCAAGCCTATCAGAACGCTCTGATGAATACACTACAAGACGAGCAGGGGAGTCTCCAATAAAGTCTCCTATTCGATCTCTTAAACTCGGTGACTCGTAATACGGAGTCCCCTCATTCAAAGATTCAACCGTAGTAGGTACATAACCTTCGGTGTCGGGTTGTTCGTAAGAATACCTTGAGGTAACGAAAGCAAGCGAAGTTGTCTTGCCTCGATGGTTCATATTTCTATGAACACCAAGAAGTCTCACACCTATATTAAAGTTCTTTGTAGACTCACCTCCATCAAGATTCTTTTTAGAAAATTCTATTTCTGAGGGAGTGTCACTATTTTCATATCCGTAGGAAGTGTATGCAAGAGGAAGAATTTCAGCAGGTAAGGACTCTTTGCCAAGTGCTTTCGGGTTTATTTCTAAACCATGTAAATCAGCAGGAGCACTCGTAGGGTTGCCTCCTTGATCTACAACATCAAAGATAAACACATCTTGGAAAAGGTTGTTAGCACCTCTCTTTAAGATTCTCCAACTGTGACCCAACTTCGCTGTGGGCTTCTTGAGAAGAGTATTCTCGTGATAAGTAGTGCCATGAAGCATACCCGTAGGAGTCAAAGAAAAACCACCTTGGTCAGGTACAGAACTGTCGGGGTAGATTGATCTAACCTCGTCAGACTCTACTCTGACCATGATGTTCGCAACAATCGTGTTGAGCGAAGATCGAGTGTGAGCAGAGTAGTCAGAACCATACCCATGAAGCGTATTTCTACTGCCCTGACCTGACTCCAAGTCTGAAGCGTCTACAGGCATGAGAACAGGAGTATCAATGATCTTGTAGATACCCCAATTGTCCACATGGTTTACGTCAGTACCCGAAGGGGTATTTTTATACTGATTAAGTGCAACATACGCACCCTTTAATACAGGAAGTGCCATTGTCGCCAAGTCTGAGGAAGCAAACTGAGCCATATGGAAAAGAGTTTTTCCAATATCAGCTTCCGTCCCATACTGCCCCTCAAAGTTAGCTGTAACTTGCCTCTCGTCAGCACCTACAGGGTTCGCTAAATCTTTACCTAGACTGTTAGAAATACCCTTGAGGTCAGCGAGGGTCAGACCCAAAGAAATAGTCGCTGTACGCCTTACAGAAGCGTCTGTAATTAAACTCAGAGTATTCGGGTTAGGTGGACCAAATAGACCAATACCCGATGGAGTATGAGCACCACCTTGAGACTTCAAGTCGTAGGTGTTAAAACCACTCGCTGATTTCTGAGCTTGCAAAGCTGAGGTAGTCGGACCCGTACCTGTCTCATTATAAGGCAAGAAAGGTGATGTCACATCAAGAGTCACCTCTGCATTGGAAATGAGATAATCGGTGTTTGTAGGAGGTGCGAAATCGGTGTGCATGACAAACGCTGTATTGTCATCACTGCCTAAGATTCTGAGGTTGCGAATAAAGAGCTGAATATCACCCGAAACACGAAGACCTGAGCTTCCTCCGAAAGTGGCTGACTTATAATCAGAACGCTTGTCCATTTCCCTTGAGAGTTGACCAATCGTACTAGAGGTAGAACCACCTGTACCTGTGGGTAAACTCACATAAGAGAATACCCCATGATCGAGGAATGTCTCAAAAACTCTATGAGCCTCAGTTCTGTAAATGCCTATGTCTTGACCACCCCTTGAAGAAGAAGTAGCAATACCACCCGATACAGAAGCAAAGCTAATCCCTGCATAGTTCTGAGGAAGCCCACTTAATAAGCCAACACGACCACCTGAAATGAGAGAGGCACTCTGATAAGAAATAGTATCAGATGAGAAACCACCAAAGCCCCCATCTACAGCCGCTGTGTCTCGGTTCTCATAGTCGTCTCCAGATTCTCCTAATTGAGGAGGGATTGCAGAAGCCCTTAATAAACTCCTCAGATTACCCTGTGTCCAATAGAAGTTATTGCCCCCTACAAGAGAAACGGTACGGAGATTAGACCCACTAATCTCCTCATATTCTGCGTGGAATAAGGTGTTTCCTGTGTGGTGGGTAAAGATAGGTTGCCAATAGAGAGATTCAGAATACCCTCCATACTGACCATTTATCGAAGTCAAGACGGCTTGGTACTGATAAATACCATCGGAGCTTTCAGACTTATCTAGGACTTTAGCTTTCGCTAACTGTCTGTTGTCCCAACTCACAGGGAAAGGGCCATCAGGTAAATCAAGTGTTCTATTTTTAGAGGTTCTTGAGTCGATGAAGAACTCATCGCCTATTTCTACAACTGACGGAGAATAGAGGCTTCGTGCGAAATAATCTGAAGTAATCGAAACCACCATATCCTCATAGCCCTTGTGACTAGGACTCATAAGAGGACGAGCAAAGCTACTACGCTCTCTCTTGTTCGCAGAGAAAGTACAGATTAGTCCTAGATAACTAGACTCAGAGTTAGAGCTAGAAGTTGGGTACACATAGTCACGAGAAACCCATGTGTATAGACCCAAGTCTTCCTCACTCAAGTCATCATCAGAGTTGAATGAGAAAGACGGGTTGTCAAGCCAATGGTCTTGAGTAAGGAAATCGAATGACTCACCCACCGTCTTTTCTGATGATGAGTGCCCAAAAGGTAGTAGGTTGAAATATCTATTTCCTGACCCAGAATTGTTATAGTAATCAACCGAGAGGTTATTTCTTATAGGGCTACCTGCAAGTCTTTCATTCCCCTCGTATAAGCTCCCCTCTAAAGAGAAATTCACATCACCAAAACTGCTTTGGTTATAAATAAGCCTAGAGCTACCGACTAAAGGTCCAATCGGCAAGAAACCATTTCTGTCAAAAGCTAAGACTGTATGGTTAGCCTCTGCCATAGCATCTACGCTACGAGTCGCTCCTGCTGAACCATTAGGTAAAGTCGAAGATTCCCAATAAAGACCAATACGGTGATAAGTGCTTCCAAACATATCCTCAAAAGGACTGTAGAATTGAAGTTGCTCTGCTGACCCGATAGAAGCGATTACATTGATGAGTTGGTTCTCAATCTTACTAGCTTCTGTCTGCAAGCTAAAGACACTGAAAGCACCCTCAACAAAAGGGATTTTACCACAACCACGACCCGTACAAATAAGGGCGATTGTCACCTCAGAAGTATTGGCTGTGTTGTAGTTAGGGTGGCGTGGGTCATTTGTAGTGACCCAAAGAACTTGCCTTTCGCCCCACACTTGATGTTTGGTGTAAGCGTCAATCTTACCTTGAAGACCCTCATTAATCGTATAACTAGCAGGGCTCGGAAAGTTGAATGAGTAGGATTGACAAAAGCCCTCATAAAAGCCTGCTCTATTTAAGAGTCTAGCCGCGTGTCCGAAATACAAGTCCTCATTAAGAGCATCACAAACAAACTGAGCTTGGGCGATATGCGTACTCAGAACTTGACCTGAAAGACTTGGGAGAGGGAGTGTTATTTCAGGCACTTTAATCGCTACTGTAACCCACTTATTTCCACCAACTTCTTCGAGTGATAACAAGTATCGGAAAGCTGGGATAACACCAGCATTTGCTACATTTGCTGTGATGTCTTCAATAGAAATAGACTCTACATAAGAATACGCAGGAAATACGCTAGGACTACGACCTGCAATCATCATTTGGTTTGAGTTAGAGCGATAGAAATAGTCAATACCCGACTCGTAATCATTCGGGTACTGAGCTACAGCCGCAGCATTGAGTGCGTCTTGGAACTCTCCGTCATTTAACTGACTGCCTGTCCCATTCTTATAGGAAATGAACTTACTCTGCCAAGGGTTCGCTGATGTCCCTGCATAATCAAGCCCAAGAACTACCCTATGATTGTCGGGGAAATGATTAGCCTGAGCTGATCTAATCGCCCCACCCTCTACATTCAGATAAAGACCCACTAAATCAGGTATTTCACTCTGACCAAATTGAGATGATTCAACAACTACTTGATGACCGTCATTCGTATAACCTCCTAAATCATTTTCTTTAGAAAGTACAACGATAGGCTTAACTGATAAGGTGTCTGTTGGGACTTCTGTCACATTTGAAGCGACAAGATCACCCCTCGTGATTGATAACCCTACCTCATACTTCTCAGAATCAATGACCCATTTCTTTGAGGTCGAATCATACAAAAGAGTTGACTCGTCTGTACGCAACCCCCCAACAGAAACAGAAAGACTCCCATCTACCCCGTAAGAAATAGAGCCGTCAGTAAAGACCAGCTCTCCACTACGGGCTGATCTTCCTGCAAGCAGGGATTGCTTATAAGAAATGTTCCCATGTCTTGAGAAGTAGTAAGTGGGGTCATTAGAAAGACCCATACCATTAATAGAGTCAAAGTCCACCTTTACGTTGTCGAGCTTTAAGCCATTATTGATGTTTGAAGCACCCCGATAAAAGAACCTAAGAGTGACAGGTTCTCCACCTGCCACAGCAGATGCTTCAATCACACCTGTCTGTGCCACTTGGTCTACAGTTAAAGAGGGTATGAATAATGAGTTTGTCCCATCAAAATAGACTGCTTGGTCTATGATTGTACCTAGCTCACCTAGATCGGGATAACTCAAAAGCTGTGGGATTTTAGGTAGCTGAAATGCACCCTTATCCATACCATCTTCTGAACTAAGGAGACGTACCCCATAACTCGCTTCTTGTGCTAAAGGCACACAAGAAATAAATAAGACTGTTTTCTTGAGTGGGTTAGTCGCATGGTTCGTAATGTTCGAGGCTTGAGTATATGGACTCTTGAAATAGACAGTCGCTCCCTCATAATCCACTTCATAAAGATCGGGCTTTAAAGGGTTGCTGTAATCAGCGACAAGACTCAATGTGTCAGTCGAAAGCTTGGCAGGGTAAACCACCACACCAAAGCCCAACTCTGAAAGATTAGAGGGCGAGTTTCCATAGATCAAAGAGTTCCCGTCCCAAGTACAAATACTACCTCTCTGTAATGAAGAAATAGCGTTTGCAGATGCTTCTCCAACACTCGCCATATTTGGGGAAATAAGAGACTTAATCCTTGCTGACTCTACTTCTACTGTCTGAAGATTAGAGCTAGTGATAAGGTCAGAAATAGACCTGTGGATAGTAAACTCTACCTTAATGCCAGAAGTGTACTTCGGATTCCAAACTACATTTCCTGTGACGTGGTTCTGCTCTGAGACTCTTCTTAAAGTTAACTCAGGGTAACTTCCTATATTACTAGGGTCTGAATCATGGTCTACGATTTCAAAGTACCCATAGTAAGCATTTCTCTCAGAATCAGTAAGAGGTGTACCTGCTTGTGAGTCATCTACTTTTACGATACGAAGAATCTTCCCAATGAGAAAATCATAGCTTGTTAAAGACGCTGAGTCTTTGTCTCTAAACTTACCTAAGACATATTGCGTCTGATAATCAGACGCTTTAAGAGAAAACTCACCTGCACCCTCTGACCCTCGTTGTACTATGTCGCAAGATAGCAACTCAACGCCTGTACCATGTGTGATCGCCACAGGAACAGGAGTGCTAATTCTTGAGCCATAAGTCGTAGTCGTACCTGCAAGGGCAGAAGCGTCATAAGTCGCCCCAAGCCAATTTGATAAGGGAGGCTCGAAGTCAAGAGAACTCGATTTCTCAGGAGGCATAACAAAGAAAGTAGTTCCCTCAGACTTAGGTGCTTCCAAAAGCCTAGAGGACTTCTTTCGTAGAAATGTAATGCCTGCTACATCACCTGTAGAATTGAACACTTTTGATAAGGGAGTGTTGTCGTCAATCGTAAGAACGGTTGCTGTGGAATTAATCTGAGCAACCTTAAAGATTTCTAGCGAGTCTTTTTCGAGATTAGCAAGGTCTGAGCTAACTAGCCCAACAGGAGAAAAAGTCGAACTCCATTTCTCGTTGGTGTTACCTAAATGAGAAATGATTAAGTATAGACCACCAAAGTCGTTGTTTAAATCCTCAAAGGAAATGACTTGTGGCGTACTCGCTGAACGAGCAATACCATATTCAGTATTAATCGTCTTAGTGGCGTGGGTTATTGTAATCGTATTGGCTGTCGGGTCGATTGTCCAAGTCCAATCAACATGAGGAGACTTGAGGGTTGGACCGAGAACCTCGAAAGAAATAGGAGCACCAAGAGTTGGAGCACCTTTAATCCCAATGCGACTTGTGTTCTCTCCGTAAGGCACGAAGTCAATGTCTCCTAGACCGACTTGACCTAAACCTGTCTTAATCTTAGCTTCACTTGAATTTGCTGTGGCATCTTCAACGAGATATTCACTCGCCCAAGAGCCATTTAGCTTTGTTAAGCCTGTTTTTACTTCATCTGCCCTAACGACTCTGCTCCTCTGATAAGGCTCAGAAGTAGTGTCGTTGGTGGCTTGAATCCCTTGCTCAGATTTCTTTAGACGATCAAGATCACTTGTAGAAGCCATATCCTATTTCCCTCATCAAATATTTTACATGAACCATGTGTAATACGACGACCTATTAAAGAACAACAACATCGTCCTCGTCAAAGTTCAGACCATTAGACATTCTTAGTATCTCTATACCAATCAAACCTCTACGATCTCGCAAAGGTCGGTTAGTTGGAGTATTGTCAGCACCAAATAAATCAAGACCAAAAGTTGTTCCCGAAGTACCTTGGAAATGGAAGCCATAGTTAAAAACAGCTCTCACGAGAACAGGTGCTTCCCCATCAGAATTAATGAAGAAAGAAGCGTTTGGACCGACCTCTAGCTCAAGGTCTAAGTAGTGGACAGCTTCCTCTACTAAGACACCCTCTTGGTAAGAAATGAGACAGCCTGCTCCGTCATCTGTAAAGCTCTGCTTACTCGGACCTTCCCCATCGGGTCGGCTCACATCAAGCCATGTCGTAAGACCTGGGACTTTCACATATACCGTGATTGGACGCATGAAATTCTGAAAGTCGATGTTGTTAAAATCAAGACCAACAAGCCTCAGCTTAAATCTACTTGTTCCTGCCATATTCTCAGTCGTACTACTGCGTGAGAAGTCAACATCAAAAGCACGAACAAAAGAGAAAGCTCTTTCTTTCCAATCTGCTGAATTGTCTGAGTTGTCTGGTTGCTTGTAATATGAGTCAATCTGACCTGCAACATAAGAATAAGTAAGATTCCTTTTCCAACTAGAGTGATAAGCCTCGTTAGGGATATAACTTGTGTCTTGGTAGTCAATCGCAGGAGAGGTTAAAACACCTCGTCTTGGTTGTCCGTATTTCCCACCACTTAAAACATTGTTAGCGAGCTGTGGCATACCTCTTACTTGAGCGTGTCCTTCGACTTTACTAACACCCGAATAAATACCCCAATTCCAATGGTGTCCATTTCTTAAAAAGCCCGAACCACCATGTTTTGAATCAGCAAGCCGATCTGTGGCAGGGCTGTCGTCTCTGATAGAGAGGTCAATCGAACTAAACCCGTCAGGTAAGCCCGACCCTTTTAGATTATCTGAGCCGATCATATTCAAGAACTGATGGTCTATACGATAGGACTCATCTAAGAATCGCTCTTGAGTGTCTTTTCTTGCAGTAAACAAGCCACTAAAAGGTCGTCTTGTTAATGGGACAACAGCAGGGTCATAGGCATTAATATAAGCTAGGACACCCGACAAAGAAGGCCCTGTCAAATCACCCGATACACCTTGCACCGAAATGACACCTGTCTCTGTCTCTAAGAAGTTCCCATATTGAGGATAATTAAGACCTGTACCACTCTTTTCTACCTCAAGCATATCGAAGTCGTTTACATCAAAAGCGAGAGGTTGGAAAGCGTGAGGTAAAGTGCCAACATGGGTTGTTTCACCCGAAGAATTCACCTCTACGGTATTCAAGCCATAGGTAATGCCTGAAGCAAGCCTATCCCAAGTCTGAACAAAGTTGTTTGAGAAGCCTTGAGCTGTCTTTTTACTCGAAAGGGCTAAGGCTTCTGTACCACTAATAGTCACATCACCGTCATCTACAAACATGACAAAGAAAGTTGTCATAGCCGTATAGTTCGGGCCATATTCCACATAGTATTTCTCACCGACCACCATTTCTAAAGTCGCTTCGGGGCTACCTGCTGATGCTACATGACTTGCAAGACCACTCGCCCCATACTTTGGATAGTCAGTACCATAGCCTGTATTGAGCGAAGAAACCTCAACTATATCGGCACTCAAGTTCTCTAGGGTCTGATAGATTCTGAAGCCCTCTTGGTCGTACCTAAAGATAGAGAAGAACCTGCCCCCACTATTAGCTCCAAAAGGGTACTCGAAATAGACTCTAACTGTTCGGGTAGTTGCTGTCTCAATGAGTGAGTGGAGTCTCGCTGAGTGATATAAGACTTTCTCTGTAGTTATATCCCCTGCTTGCTGTAAGCCTTTATAGTTAGGGAGAAGCACAGAAGAAGTGGCTATTCCGTCATAGTGGTAACAAGGGTCTTTTATAGAAGTCCCTGCAAGAATCCCCTCAGAAAAAGAACATAAGCCTGTGTCTCCTTCGGGGTAAACAAGAAGCTGATACTTAAAAATATCTGAGGCTACATTAGTTGAAATAGTAGCCCTGTCTTGGTAGTTCACCAAGTATGCTTGAGTTTTCACTTGACTTGTTCTTAAAGTAGCTGTGCCTCCTATATCTGTGTAAATACTCAAGTTATCTTCACCTGTTAAAGAGGCAAAGTTTACATGAAAAATACTGAAAGGGTCATTAAAGGTACGGGCAAAGCTAACATCTTCTGTCTCGATCATGTAATGAGGGTACTTTAAGTCACCTGGCGAGTAAGTGTTCAAGCTAACATAAAGAAATAGCCTATTTCTTTTGGTAGGGTAGCTCGCAGGGACTTGGAACCTATGGGGTCGGCTTCCTTTCGGGAGTAAATACTTAACTCCCGAAATAACTGTAAAGTACCCTTGTTCCCTCTTAAACTTCTCATCTCCAAAAGGATTTAATACAGGAGTTGGGTAGCGAGCTTGCAGTAGAAAAGTATATACAGGGCTTAGCCAATAGGCAGGATTTCTATGGAAGACATTAATCTGAGGTCTTACTAAAGGATTGGAAATAGAAGTCTCTGATGGCTCAACTTGAGGTACACCTATGTCAGAATAGCCGTCAGCATCTACTGCCACATTGTCTATATGCTCAACCTGTGTTGGGTTGAGGAAATTAACACTCCACAGATCATCTTCTGAGGGTGAGATTCCGTCTCTGACTAGGTTCTCAAAAGCATCTTCTGTCTTGAAATGAACAAGAGCGAAAGAGCCTTTTTTAT
>Ga0255761_10002642_pt1 | contig 16449 bp, 17 predicted proteins | sample 071ome_29_FD_179961 | JGI IMG/M metagenome (GOLD analysis project Ga0255761, IMG submission 179961) | Coastal salt marsh microbial communities from the Groves Creek Marsh, Skidaway Island, Georgia - 071407BT metaG (version 2) | ecosystem: Environmental > Aquatic > Marine > Intertidal zone >... | reverse complement strand
ATACAAACAAAGCCTGCAATGTTAACGCAACTGTTATGAATAAGAAAATATATTGTGTTTTATCACTTTTTTGGTGTCCAAATATTTTTACTGACAAATCATGAGCTAAAACCACACTTAGCATATGTCCTGCAAGGGTTACGATGACCATAATTGTCCATAAAACAATTGGCTCCAAAAAATAATCAACAGCAGTTTCTTGTGCGTTAAATAGGTTCCACCCAAAGCCTAAAGGATCGTTAAGTCTATATAACAATGTTTGAGACTCAAACAAGAGTAGTCCTAGGTAATGGGTTACATGATATGCAAAAGCAATTGGCAGCATAGTGTGGCCAAATTTAAGCGAGATTTCATTAAGATCATAATTTTCTCCACTGACGCGTATTGCAAAATAACAAGCAAATCTATAAAAAATTATGACAATCAAATTCATTGAGAGAAAAGCCATTGTTGAAAAAGATGTTTCATAGCTTCTAGTTCCAAACAAGTTAAACCAAAATGTTGTCTCTCTCAGCCCATCGTAAGTAACTGTTCCAATCATTAGAAGAATAAAGTATTCCATCCCTTTTAGCTGAGCTAGGTTTGAGAGATTGTTTAACAGATTTCTAAAAACAGGAGCCTTATGAGTAACTCTCATCTTGCTATAAAGATGATGTAGGACAAGTAAAGGATCAACTTCGATAATAGTTTTTTTGTAAAACTTTTGAATAAGCGATACAACAACAATCAAGAGTAAAAACACGATACCAATATGTCTTGGATTGCCAGGCTTAGTCCAAACTAGTTCAAACCAAGTTAAACAAAGAAACAGGAATGATGCAATATATACATTCTTAGAATCTCCTTCTCTATTCACAATTATTGACAAAGGATTGAACTTTGCATACAAATCACCAAACAGAAGTCCAAGAACTGGAACTCCAATCCACAAGAAAACCCATAAAATCAGGGGAGTTACTGAAACCTTAGCTGCTTCATTGTTCACCAAACCAGGAACAGTTAATAAAACTAGTACCAATAGACCCAGAAGCTTCCCACTCGGGGACTGCTTTGTTGAAAAAAGCCTCTCTTCAGATGTTAAAATTGATTCCTTCCAAGAAACTTTTAGAAATACAAAAGTAAGAACTACGGTTAAAACCGCTGCATTCAGAACTATATTAAATGGAATAGGCAAGTCACCTACGTTTATAATTCCATGACTTAAGCTGGGCTCAATGAACATGGGATAACTTTATTATAGGTTTTTCAATCATCAAATCCACACTACAATTAAAATAGAATAAACAGGGAAAAATATTATGTGTATAGTTTGTAACATTACTCAAAACGAATTTATCGAAATAGCTTTAGCAGTAGAGAACACATTCGATGGCGAATATATGACAATACCACTTACAACAACACCGGAACAAATACACTCTTTTGAGGTTATTCAGTCTATGCTATTAAACGCTAACTTGATAGCTTTGATATTTTAAATTTATTTGCAATTAGAACACTGATCAGTGCATGTACCAAACATTTCGACCCTGTGGTCATTTATTTGAAAATTAAACTTTCTTTCAATTTTTTTAATTTCTGCAGACAAAAGCTGTTCAAACTCATTACTTAAACCAACATCAATAATCTCACCACAATCGCTGCAGAATAGGTGATGATGATGATCAGAGTCATGAAGTAGTAACTCAACAACTGTTGTGTTGTCAGGAGAAGTAAATTCGTGCAATACATTTATTTTCTTTAGGTCTCCCAAAACTCTGTACAATGTTGACTTTGCCACTTTATTTCCTAACTTATTTTGAAGGTCGTCAATCGTCTGAGGATTTTGACTCTCCATGAGTGCTTCTAGAACAAGAATTCTCGGATTAGTTATTGAAACATTGTTATCTGATAAAATTTTTCTTGAGCTCTCTGACATGATTTAAGTATACTTAACTACTTCCAAAAAAATGAGATAAATTCTCATTTATACTTGACAATAAAAAAAATGAGACTTATTCTCATTTATTGTTATTATTTAAAGGAGAGTTTTGAAAGAAAAACGTTTATTTAAATTTGGCATACTAGCACTATCAATTGTGTTAATTGCCTGTACTGGAGGCAGCGAAGAAGCTGGTTGTCCAGAAATTGATGGAAGAGAAATCAACGTAGTAGCAACTACACCAATGATTGGTGAGTTCGTAAGTCAAGTTGGTGGTGACAATATCAATCTTACAGTTTTAATGCCTGCTGAAGCAGATCCACATACTTATGATCCAGCTCCACAGGACGCAGGGACAATAGCAGATGCAGACTTAGTCTTTTATACAGGATTGAAATATGAACCTGCTGCATTAGTAAAGCTTCTAGAAAACTCAGCTTGTAGTGCTGAGGTTTTAGCAGAAGTTGGTGAAAACGTATTTCCTATTGAGTTTAAAGAAGGTGGTCATGATGATCATCATGATGAGCACGATAAAGAAGGACATGATGAGCACGATGAAGAAGGACATGATGAGCACGATGAAGAAGGACATGATGACCACGATGAAGAAGGACATGATGACCATGAGGGACATGACCACGGAGCTTATGACCCTCACTTTTGGTTTGATCCAAATAGAGTTGCCTATGCAGCTGAATATATTGAGAGCAAATTAGTTGAGTTTGATCCAATTAATGCTTCTGAATACGAGGCAGCTGGAAAAGCTTACGTTACTGAGCTAAAAGGTTTAGTTGGTCAGGTATCTGAATTAATTTCTACAATACCTTCTCAAAACAGGAAACTCATAACAACACATGAGTCTCTAGGTTATCTTGAAGCCAAATTTGGACTTGAAGTATTATCAACAATAATTCCAAGCCTTGATTCAGCGAATGAAATATCCCCATCACAACTTGTTGGTGTCATTGATGTAATTGAAGACAACAATGTAAAAGTTATATTTATTGAAGCAGAGGCACCTTCTGTGTATGCGGAAACAATTGTCGCAGAAACTGGAATAAAAGCAGTAGAAGGATTATGGGTTGAAACCTTAAAAGAAGGTCAATCCTATTCTGAGTTTTTATTCGATGCTGTTGAATTAATTGTGGAGAACCTAAGAAATACTGACTAGGTTGATTATAGATAACTTTCAATGGCTTTAAGAGAGGTATCTAAATGGATACTAAAGAAGTAAATAGCGTAAACACCCCTCTGATTGTATCAGATGGGTGTTGCGTGCATTTTGGAAATGCCCCAGCTCTAGAAGGTGTCAACTTTTCTATAAATAGGGGTAGGAAAGTTGCAGTTGTTGGACCAAATGGTGGCGGTAAATCCACATTATTCAACGCACTTGCTGGACTAATTCCTCTTACTGAAGGCTCTCTAAAAATAGACGGAAAGAGTCCCAATGAAGCAAAGGGCAAAGTTAGTTATGTTCCACAAAAAGATTTAATTAATTGGAATTTTCCACTTTCAGTAAAACAGGTTGTTGAAATGGGGGTAACTACCAATAAAGTTTCTAGTTTATTTAACAGAAAGAAAATTAACGACAAAATCAAAAAAGCATTACAAGATGTTGGCCTAGAAGAAAAAATTAACGACAATATCAAAAGCTTATCTGGAGGACAGCTTCAGAGAGTTTTAATAGCTAGAGCGTTAGCGCAGGATTCTGAAATTCTATTACTCGACGAAGCTTTTAGCGCTGTTGATATAGGCGCTCAAGAAGACATAATGCAATTAATAAACAGCATTAATTTAGACGGTAAAACTATCTTGATTGCAACTCATGATGTAAACAATCTTGAAGAAAAATTTGATGAGGTCTTATGTTTAAATAAGCACTGTTGTGCTTATGGAGATCCATCAGAAGTATTAACACATGAAGTTATTGAAGAGATGTATGGTTCGCATACCGAACTATTTATGAATAAATCTCATTTTAAAACAGAGGGAAACAATAGTAATGATTGAACTGATTCTAGATCCTTTCAAATATGATTTTATGATTAGGTCACTGATTACTGCGTTTGCTTCAGGAGCTATGCTTTCGATTCTAGGGCCTTTTGCAATCAATAGAAATATGGGTTTTATGGCTGATGCTATGGCGCACGCTACACTTCCAATAATTGCTGTTGGAGTATTTTTAGGATTTAGTATATCTGAGTTAGGAGTACCAGCAGCAATCTTAATTGCAATCTTTCTTGGCATAATTATCAAAAATACAAATGTCGGAGAAGACACAGCGATTGGAATAATTTTCTCCTCTTTTTTTGCACTAGGCTTTGTTCTGATTTCATTATTAAATGTAACAATAAACTTAGAAGACTTGTTGTTTGGCCAAATACTTGCTGTAAGTACATCTGATGTATACATTGTTGTTAGCTTGCTAACAATAGTGTTTTTAATAGTAATTGTTTATTTCAAACAACTGTTGTTTTACTCTTTTGATCCAATTGGTGCTGAAGTAAAAGGACTTAACACAACATTTTTAAACTATTTGTTTTTAATTCTTCTATCAATAGCTATTGTTGGTTCGCTGCAGACAGTTGGAATTATTTTGGTACTTAGCATGCTTATTATTCCTGCAGCTGCTGCAAAGCTTGTAACTGATACGTTTGTTACCTCTATAAAGGTAAGCGTACTTTTTGGTGTCGTTTCTTCTATTACAGGACTTTACCTTTCCTATTTTCTGAATCTTCCTTCAGGTCCTTCAATGTCATTAGTTGCAACAACAATATTTGTTCTAGCTTTTTTATCAAATAAAATTAGAAAAAAAGGATCTCTGGCAACAGTAACTATTTCTTAATAACATAAAGGAATGACTAAAGAAACTTACTCTATTTGGCTTCAAAATTCAGTACACAATAAAAAGATTTATGATCTTATCAAAAGATATGCAAGCGAAGAAAACAAAGACTCTTTCTCTCCCCACGTAACACTTGTTTCCAATATAAATTCAGAAGAAAAAGCACTGAAAATTTTGCAAAAACTATCAGACAACAAGTCTTCAGTTGTTTTTGATAAAGTTTCTACAGGGGATACTTACTTTCAAAAGTTGTATCTCGAATCATCGGACAATACTTATTTTTTTGAATGTGTTTCAAAAATAGAAGGTTGGCCAAGCCTTTGGGTACCTCATCTTTCTTTAAGTTACGGGGATGAGTTACCCAAATCTTTTGACTTGGGGGAGCTTAATGAACTCATCCCTATAACTATTTCTTTTGATACACTATCTCTTTACAAGACAGGACCAAAGGTTTCAGAGTGGAAGGAGATAACCACTCTAAGACTTAATTGACTCCTTTGCTATTTTTACTTTTTCAGCAGGAAATTCGTAATCTACCATTTCTCCTGATAGGAAATTACTATAAGCCTGCATATCAAAGTGTCCGTGACCACACATAGCAGTCAATACTGCAATTGATTCAGAGTTGGTATCTGCATTTTTCGCTGCTCGTATTGCCGACGCTATTGCATGAGTAGCTTCTGGAGCTGGAACTATACCTTCAGTTTTCGCAAACAATTGACCTGCTTCAAAACACTCTTTCTGTCCAATTGCTTCTGCTTCAATCAACTTCTCTTCGTACATTGCACTTACCAAAGGTGCCATTCCGTGATACCTTAAACCTCCCGCATGGATAGGATCAGGTACAAAAGAATGACCAAGGGTATGCATTTTGACTACAGGAGCCATTCCTACTGAGTCTCCAAAATCATATGCATACGTTCCCTTAGTCAAAGATGGACAAGCCTCAGGTTCAACAGCTCTAATAACAGTAGATTTATTATTTTGCATATTTTCTCTTGCAAAAGGTGTAAACAGACCGGCGAAATTTGAACCTCCACCAGTACATCCAACTATTACATCCGGATAGTCTCCAGCTAAATCAATTTGTTTTAGAGCCTCTTCCCCAATAATGGTTTGATGCATTAGTACATGATTTAAAACACTTCCTAGTGCATATCGAGTTTTCTCATCCTTAGCCGCAACCTCTATTGCTTCTGAAATAGCAATACCTAAGCTTCCAGGAGTTTCTGGGTCCTCAGACAAAAACTTTTTACCTATATCTGTTCTCTCCGAAGGGCTTGAATGTACAGTTGCACCATAGATTTCCATCATTGTTTTTCTATAAGGTTTAGCTAGATATGATGCAGCAACCTGAAAAACTTCAAGCTCAATATCAAAAGCCTGACAAGCAAATGCCAAAGCAGAACCCCACTGACCCGCACCAGTTTCTGTAACCATTTTTTTAACACCTTCTTCCGCGTTGTAAAACGCTTGGGGGATTGCAGTGTTTGGTTTATGCGAGCCAGATGGGGAACCACCTTCGTATTTGTAATATATTCTCGAATTTGTTCCGAGAGCTTTTTCGAGCCGAACCGCTCTAAACAAAGGGGAAGGCCTATATAGCTTATATAGGTCAAGAACTGGTTGGGGTATGTCTATATATGAATCCTGAGACACTTCTTGCAGTATTAATCCCATTGGAAATAAAGGTGCAAGATCTTCAGGTCCAATTGGCTCCATAGTTTGAGGGTTTAACGGTGGAGGTAAAGGACTTGGTAAATCAGGCACAATGTTGTACCACCTTTTTGGCATCTCAGATTCTGATAGTAAAAATTTATATTGTTCTGTCATTTTTCCTCCTAAATAAAAAAAACCGGGCTGTGCCCGGCTTAAGAAAACAACATAGAACTAGGCACCTACATATGTAGCATCCACCAGTTCCAGTTTGTTACTTTATACATTGTTATAAATGTAGAGGTAAATTGAAAATTTTCAAAATTTTATTTGTAAATTTTTTGTTAACAGAAAATACGAAAATATCATATATCTATCTGCAACCTAGTATTGGACTCATGAATAAAATAATTCATTCAGTAAATTTAACAAAAATTTATGGCGAGAAAGAAACAAGTGTCACAGCACTTGATAACATTAATGTTGAATTTAAAGAAAACGAATTCACAGCAATCATGGGTCCATCTGGCTCGGGTAAATCAACACTTCTTCACTGTTTAGCTGGATTAGACAGGCCCACATCAGGACAAATATTTTTAAAAGAAGAAGATATTTCAACTTTAAACGATAAGCAACTAACAAAAATCAGGAGAGATAGTTTTGGATTTGTATTTCAGGCTTTTAACTTAATTCCAACTCTAACCGCTGAAGAAAACATTACACTACCCGCATCAATTGCTGGACGAAAGCCAGATATGGATTGGGTAAAGCAAGTTGTTGAAACTGTAGATATTGGAGATAGATTATCACATCGACCTAACGAGCTTTCTGGGGGACAACAGCAACGAGTAGCGGCAGCTAGGGCTATGGCAACAAAACCAGAAGTAATATTTGCAGACGAACCTTCAGGAAATTTAGATTCTAAGTCAAGTAAAGAGCTTTTAAGTTTTATGAAGTCTGTTGTTGAAGAGCTTAACCAAACAATCATAATGGTTACTCATGATCCCTATGCTGCTTCTTACGCCAACAGAGTAATAATGTTGAAAGATGGAAGAATTGCTAGCGATTTAGACCAACCAACACAAGAAGAAATTGTTGCAGAGGTTACGGCTTTAACTAACATCTAATGTTTGGATTTACAAAACGCCCTCTATTTTTGATAGCCTGGAAAAATTTAAAAACCTATCCAGTCAGAATATTTTTAACAACTTCATCAATCATTCTTGGCGTCGCAGTTATTATTGCTTCAAATATTTTTTCGGAAAGTAATAAATCCGCATTCGATAACTTATTCTCAGGCATTTATGAGGGAGTCGACTTAGTAGTACAGCCAATACAGGAAGATTTTGCTGAGGGTTTTAGTGGCGACGGTGGACAAGGACCAATCTCTTTTGAAGTTAAAAAAATACCCGATGAAAGAATTGAGGAGATTTCAAATTTACCTAGTGTAAAAGCTGCTTGGGGTGAAGTACTAGGATTTGCACAATTTATAAAAATTGTTGATGGAGAAACAGTATTAATCTCTAACGGATTTGCTCCTACATTTGGTGCCGCTTGGGATAGCAACCCTTATGCGCAGCAATGGTCTTTAGTAGAAGGAGAACCCCCAACCAACACAAAAGAAGTTGTTATGGATGTTGTGACTGCTGAAAATCATGACTTTACAGTTGGAGATAGAGTAACTGTTTTGGCTGGTGCAACTCCTGCATCATTTACGATTGTTGGAATTGCAGAGTTTGCTAATGTAGGTGCTCCAGGAGGTGCAACCTTTGCTCTATTCGAATTTAGAACTGCTCAAAAATTACTAGATTCAAGAGGAGAAGTAGATCTCATTAATGTAGTAATCGAAAATAATTTTGATATTAATGATGTGAAAAATGAAATTACTAACTTAGATTCAGAAAATTTAAATGTAATTAATGCTCAAGAAGCTGCAGCAGAACAAGCTGATTCAATTAAACAAGGTCTTGATTTTTTTAATACGATACTCAATGTTTTTGCAGGTATCGCAATTTTCGTTGGTGCTTTTATTATTCAAAATACATTTAGAATACTCTTGCTTCAGAGAACAAAAGAACTTTCGCTACTTAGAGCCCTTGGTACCTCAAAAAGACAAATTTATAGATTAGTAATATCTGAGTCCTTATTTATGTCTGTAATAGGATCTGGATTAGGGATAGCACTTGGCATTGGTTTGGCGGTTGCAGTGAAAGAAGGACTGCAATATTTTGAGTTTGGATTACCAGATGGACCGTTAGTTTTAACTACAGAAGCTGCAATAACAGGATTAATTATTGGAATAACTGTTACTATCTTGTCTTCTTTACTACCAGCAAGAAAAGCTTCTCAAGTCAGTCCGATGGAAGCAATTAGAGACAGTGTCTCAACACCTAGGAGAAAATCATTATTTATGCGTTTGGTTTTTGGCTCGCTTATTTCTGTTGTTGGGTTTGGTATGTTGTTTGGTGTTTTGTACGATTTCCTAGATCTTCCGACTCTATCTTCTTTGCAGCAAGTAGGATTTGGCGCAGGTGTAATATTTATTGGAATTTCTGTTATTACCCCATCCATTACAAAGCCATTTGTTTTCCTTTTTGATAAAGCGTATAACTTAGTGTTTGGAATTCTTGGTAAATTGGCAACAGAGAATTCTAAGAGAACACCAAGAAGAACTGCATCAACAGCTTCAGCATTAATGATCGGATTAACGTTGATTTCTTTGGCAAATGTTATAACCACTTCATTCAAGGCACAGGCCGAGTCTTTAATAAGTGAAGTAATACTTGCTGATTATCAAGTAAGCGCTTCTAACGTATTTGTCTCTCCCGGAATTCCAACAGGTTTATCGGAAGAGCTTTTAGAGCTAGATGAAGTAACTAAACTTTCGAGAACAAGAGCAACTGTTGTGGGCTACAACCAAAGACCCCTTATTCTCGGTGCAGTCGATGAAACTGTCTTTGACCTTGTAAAAACAGACGATATATCTGGAAATAGAAAAGACTTCCTTAAAAAAGATGCAATAGGAATACTTAAACAAACTGCTGAAAGAGAAGAACTTTTTGTAGGAGATGAGGTGGTGTTAACAATTCCTGAAGAAGGAGAAAGAACTTTTACTGTCACCTATATTTTTGACTGGACCACTCAACCACCTGCTGAGTTTTTTGTACTTCTTGAAAATAATACTTTTTTTGCTGATGAATCATTAGATACAGAATTGTATTTCAATGTAAATAAAAAAACTCCGGAATTAGAACAGAAAATAAACGCAATTGTTGATGAATACCCCGGAGTTGAAGTAAGAGATGAAGATGGTTTAGTTGAAGAAGCTAATAATCAAATACAATTACTTCTTAACGTAATTTATGGATTTCTTTCCATATCTATTTTTGTAGCTCTATTTGGTATTACAAATACACTTTCTTTGTCTGTATATGAAAGAACAAGGGAAATAGGATTAATGAGAGCAATAGGAACTTATAGACAACAAATAAGAAGAATGATATTTATTGAATCTTCCATTATTTCAATATTTGGTGCAGCTCTTGGTACTGGACTGGGAATATTCTTTGCATGGAGCTTAATTCAGGCATTAGCTGACGAGGGCTTTACAGTATTTGCTGTTTCTATACCGCAAACATTATTGTGGATTGGCATTGCAATAATTGCTGGAGTCATTGCAGCAATACTTCCTGCTATTAGGGCAGCAAGACAAAATATACTAGAAGCTATCTCCTACGAGTAAATATTTTTCAACCTTACAATATTCCTATGGCTCAAGAAATAATTAAGTTATTATCTGAAATGGTAGAAATAAAATCTATTAGCTCAGACAAAAACCATAGAGATGATGTTGATGCCTCAGCACAATTTGTTCAAAACTTGTTTGCAGATTTAGGCTTAAACACCCAAGTTATCAAGGTTGCAGGAGGAATGCCAGCAGTTGTAGCTCACACAGAAATTGATCCTTCCAAAAAAACCGTCCTTCTTTACGCTCACCACGACGTACAACCAGTAGGAGATATAGATTTATGGAACACTGAACCATTTGAACCTGTAGTAAAAGACGGAAGGCTGTTCGGAAGAGGTTCAGGCGATAACAAATCTGGAGTAGTCGTTCATTACAATGTCGTAAAGCAGCTTTTAAGTGATTTACCAGTAAATATAAGAATTTTTATTGAGGGAGAAGAGGAAATAGGGTCTCCTACAATGTCAGACTTCATTGAACAGAATAGAGAAGCTTTAGAAGCTGACGTCATTGTTATTGCTGATTCGGGAAATGTAAAAATTGGCGTACCAACAATTACTACCACATTAAGAGGCCTAGTCGATGCGATTATCGAAGTCGATCAGCCAATGAGACCAATACACTCTGGTGTTGGTGGAGGAGTTGTTCCCGATGCTTTTATGGTGTTGAGTAGAATTATTGCTTCTTTTCACAACGAAAAAGGAGAACTCATGATTGAAGGTTTAACTCCTACAGATATGCAAGTAACTGAACTAGAAGAATCATTTTTGAAAAAAATGCTTGGATCAGATGAAATTAATTTATTTGATACAGAAAGTATTTCAAAAAGACTCTGGTTAGAACCAGCATTAGATGTATTAGCTATTGATGCTCCGCCAGTTAAAGATGCTGTGAATTTAGTTATTCCTAAAGCAAGTGCAAAAATTAGTTTGAGACTTCCACCAACAGAAGACCCAGAGCATGCAATGAAAATGCTTGAAGAGCATGTAATGAGAAACATTCCATGGAAGGCTTCAGTTAAATTTATTCCAAACTCAAAAGGTTCTGGTGTAGTTGCAGATCCTAATAAACCATTTACAACAGAATTAGTTAACAGTTTTAATTCAATCTGGGAAAATGAGACTGCTTACATTGGCGTTGGTGGCTCTATTCCTTTTGCAAATGATTTTGTTAGAGAGTTTCCTAATGCTGAACTCGTTCTTGTAGGCGCTGCTGATGAAGAGCTAGGAAACGCACATGCTCCAAATGAAAGTGTCCAAATTGACCATATTGAGATGCTCATAGAAAGTCTTGTACAAACTTTAAAAAATATTTCCTAATTTATATGGAAATAGGAATAGATTCATTCGCAAAAAAAACTCAAACTAATGAAGGAGGTACTGTTCAGGACGATGCCCGTGCTATGTCTGAGCTAATTGAGAGAATAGTCCATGCAGACAAAGTAGGTTTAGATGTTTTTGGTCTTGGGGAGCACCATAGAGAAGAGTTTTTAGATTCCGCAGCACATAATATTCTTGCAGCTGCAGCAGCAAAGACAACAAATATAAGGCTAACTAGTGCGGTTGCAGTTATAAGTGCAATGGATCCAGTTAGGCTATTTCAAAATTATGCAACATTAGATCTAATTTCAAACGGTAGAGCAGAGATAGTTGCAGGAAGAGGTTCTTTCACAGAAGCATTTCCTCTTTTTGGTTTAGATTTTAGTGATTATGATGACCTCTATGCCGAAAAACTAGATCTTTTATTAAGAATTAGAGATGAAAATAAAGTTACATGGTCTGGAAAATTTAGACCTCCTCTAGAAAATCAGACTGTGTATCCAAGACCGTTGCAAGAGAAACTGCCTGTGTGGGTTGGAGTTGGTGGTACACCGGCTTCTTTTGTTAGAGCAGGAGCACTCGGCCTTCCTTTAATGGTTGCAGTTATAGGTGGAGAAACTCACAGATTCAGGCCTCTAATCGATCTTTATTACGAAGCTGCAGAAAAAGCAGGCCATGATAAAGCCTCTCTAAAAGTCGGTCTTCATTCACTCGGATTTGTAGCAAATTCAAAAGAGGAGGCTATCGAGAGATATTACCCAGGCTATAGAATTTGGTTTAATCAAATTGGAAAAGAACGTGGCTGGCCACCAGTTACTATGGAGAGGTTTGAACAACAAATAGGTGATTTAGGAGCATATGTAATAGGTGGACCAGAGGAAGTTGCTGAAAAATTAGTCAGACACAGTGAAGCTTTAGGTGGCTTATCACGTTTTACTTTTCAGATAGACAACGCAGGCCTAACACATGAAGATTTAATGGAAACTTATTCATTAATTGGAGAAAAGGTAAAACCTTTAGTTTTAGAGAGACTCTAAATAATCAGGCAGATCGATATCAGAAGAATGTTCTATATCAACTTCTGGTGTTACAAACTTAGTTTCTATAGGCACGACTCCTGACCAAATTGGAAGAGTTTTATCTGACTCTTCTTCTTGAGGCATGCCAGTACGTTGTTTTAGTGAAAATTCATCAATTGTAAATTCAAGCATTGCAGTCTGTAGCCACTCATTTTTTGTAGGCTTTCTGGCATCTTCAAACCTTCCTTTAAAAAACCTATCAACCATATTTTCAAATGCAGCGTACATAATTTCTTCATCATCAATTCTTTTAGTTTCACCAAACACAACTGCTGATTGATAATTCATAGAAGAATGGAAAAGACTTTTAGACAAAACTATTCCATGAACATCTGTCGCAGACAGTGTTACATTTGCATTATTAGTCAACTCTTTTGTAATTCTTGACCCAACGGCAGCATGCAGATAAACTTTCTCATTATAAACAGCATGTAACATCGGAATAGAAAAGACAGTTTGTTTTTGATTAAACGACACAGTAACAAAATGGGTTTTGTTTAAAAAAGAAAAAAGTTCATTTAAATCATATGAAGCACGTTCTTTTAATCTTCTTACTTTAGATTTATCCACACATAAATATTAAACAAATTGTAAACAAAATTAGAAAATTGTGCTTTTTTTAATGCATCGAAAAGTTTTATTCATTAGACTTTCCTTGTAATCTAAGGAAGTTTGATTACATATCAACAAAATATTGGGAGCTTATGGAAGGTAGGTTAACCTATGAAAAATTTTGCTTTACAGCCGATCAGCGTACAAGCTAAAAGTCAGTCACTCGTATTTATTCTCTGTAATCTATATCAGATAGCTGAAGCAGGAACTGGATTTGATGGTGGTGGATTCTCAATATTCGTAAATTTAATGTGGGGATTCAGCTTATCCGCAGTGATTATTGGTCAATATGAACTAACAAAAGAACAAGTACCAGAATTTTGGAAGACAGGAAGTGCAATATTAGCAACTGTCGTACTTCTCGCTAAATGTTTAGAGGTTACTAATCCAGAAATAGACACAACTGCGTTCTATTTCTTTTTCTTTTTTAACTTATTATTTGGGTCATTTGCTACTGAAGGCATTTACAAACCAATATATTTGTATTTGACCGCAGCAGCGGCTTTATGCGGATTACTTTTTACAGGTGCAGATATTTTCTTTGACTACACCTTCCCAGAATCACTACAACCGTTATTTTTATTAATCGGTGTAGGGTTCACTGTGGGTGTTGGTTATGGAAACTATGACGCATGGAACAAAAATTAATAATAGAAAGGAAATAAAGTGAAAACTTTTTTTACACAACCAGTTGGTAATTTATCAAGGCAAAATGCGATTGTTTTTCTAACTATAAATATTGTTTTTATAGCTGTAGAATTCTCTGGCATAACTGCTTTAGACGCAATTGAAGATCTACTGAACTTTGTTTGGGGCTTCTCTCTTGTTTCGATAATTATTGCTGCTTACTATCTCGCTGAAGATCACGTTCCAGATTATTGGAGGTCAGCTCACACTATTTTAGCTACAGTCATAATACTTGGAACATTTGTTGAAATCACAGATGATCTAGACGGTGGATTTTTACCAATGTACTTTTTTTGGGCATTTAATTCATTAGTTTACAGCCTTACTCTGAGAGGAAATGGAGTCTTTCGACCAATTTATGAAAATTTAACAATTGTTGGAGCACTGTTTCTAACTATCGGAACTTCATTAACGCTATTTTTTAGTTTTGAGATTCCAGAATCCTTTGAACTAGTAGGGTTCGCTGGATGGTCTCTTCTAGTAATTGGGTTTAGTCTAGGAAATTATTTTGCTTGGGGTGACAAATCGTCATCAAGCACAGAATAGAAAGGAAAATATGATTACAGCAAGTGAATCAAAACTCGGTTCAACAATGTCAAAAGTGTTTGTTGTTACGATAATACTATCGTTTGGCATACAGGCATTTTTAATTCCAGCAGATCAAGTTGGATATAACGAAACATGGGGACCAGCATTGTCAATCTTAAACTTTGTTTTAAGCTTCGCTTTTTTGTTCGTTCTTTATATTGGAACAAAATTATTTGGTGGAGACGAAAATGCATATGTTAATGTAACTGGAACAATGGCTTTTGTTGCTCACGTTGTTAATACAATGCCAGCGTTTGGTGCTATTGGACAAGAGAATTCAATAGGTGAAACATTTTTAACAACCAACCAGGTTATTGATGCTACAAGTGCGGCAACTTCTGCATGGGGAGTCTTTATAGGAATATTTGGAATTGCTGTTTTAAGAAGTACAAAAGCTAATCTAATCCCAACTTATGCAAACTATGCAGGATGGGGAGGAGCTACTCTAGTTATAGTAAGTACACTTGGTTTTGCATATGGAGTACTTCCAGAAGTTGTTGGGTTCATCACACTCGTTTTGGGAGGCTTAGTTCTTTATCCACTATTTATTTTTGGATTAGGAAAAGCAATGGAAACAGCCCCAACAAAATAGGGGTTCAGACACTCAAGGAAGGAGTTGTATGTTTGTAAGATTGACTCTTGCAGACGTAAAAGAGGGTGAAATGGATAATGCCCTTGAATACGTCAAAAATACAGTAATGCCATCTTATGATGGAATCTCAGGGCTATTAGGAATAGCAGCATGCGCCACAAATGATGGAAGATTTATGGCATGGTCTACTTGGGCTAATGAAGAGGCAAAAGATGCTTCAATTGATAAATTTAACCAGGCTTTAGCAGGTGCTGCAGAGATGCTTGATGGGCAGCCAGAAGTTATGGAAGGTTCCATGGTCGCTGGACAGCAATATATTGCAGCATCAAAAGATGGAGAAGATGGATTTTTTGCTAGATTCGTTTTAGGTGGAGGAACTCAAGAGGGTAAAACCTACGATGATGTTGCAGAGTTTATGACAAATACTGTGTACCCAGCCTACGAAAATGTTGAAGGAATCTATGGTGCAGGTGCTTGTAAAGTAACTGAAGATAAAGGGTTTAGTTTCAACTTTTGGACTGATCACGATGCGGCGCATGCAGCATCTGATGTTATTGCATCTATTGTTTCAGATGCGGTTGCAAATCTTATTACAGAACCACCACAGGAAATAACTGGTCAATGTGACATCTGGAGAAACTATGTTGATTTTCCAGTTGGAAAACTTTAGAAAGGATTGTAAATGGAACAAATTAGCGTAACTATTAATAAGTTTCCAGATCATAATGAGGAAATTTATGAAGCATGGAAGTCTTGTTGGACAGAAGTCCAAGAAAATGAATTTGTAGCAACAGGCGTTAAATACATTTGGTCTTACCAACAAAGTGATGAGGAAGTTTACTATGTAGGTATTAACTTATGGCCATCAAAAGAAAGCAGAGAAGCATTCATTGCAGATGGAGGGCCAGATAAATTCTTTGCTTCAGTATCTAAACTATTTGAAGAAAAAACTGGTATGACTATTGAGCAGGCAAATGAAGGTAGAGATATGAACCTTGAATTGCCTGGAATGGACATTCAGCTTTCAAATCTTTAAAAAGTTAAATTATGAAAGGAATATAAATGGAAACATTTAAAGATGAAATTAAGAACTTAAAGGCAATTACAAGAGTGATAGCAGCCTTGGTGCTGGCAAACTTTGTAATTATTGCATTAGTTATAGGCCCAGATTCAGTTGGATTTGATCCAACCTATGGACCAATTACAGCAATTTTGAATTTTGTTATTGCGTTTTTAACTACCGGTGTGCTTATGGGCATCTATGTAGTATTTGATGTCAAGCAAACATTTGACTTATCACATATGCACAATATTTTGTTTGTAAGTGTTACAGCACAAATGTTATTTGCGCTTGGTTCAGTTTTTAATTATTACAGTGTTTTTGATACTGTACTAGACACTGATA
>Ga0255761_10002638_pt1 | contig 16462 bp, 12 predicted proteins | sample 071ome_29_FD_179961 | JGI IMG/M metagenome (GOLD analysis project Ga0255761, IMG submission 179961) | Coastal salt marsh microbial communities from the Groves Creek Marsh, Skidaway Island, Georgia - 071407BT metaG (version 2) | ecosystem: Environmental > Aquatic > Marine > Intertidal zone >... | reverse complement strand
GTTCAGGTGGAAATGGTGGCAGTGTCATATTACAGGTTAATAAAGAATTGCCTGATTTATCTCACATTATGTCGAACAGTTCTCTTAAAGCTGAAAATGGTGGACCAGGTAACAAAAATTTTCAAAACGGAACCTCAGGTAAGAATTTAATTATAGAAGTGCCAAGAGGAACACAAGTATTTATTGATAATGAAATGTATGCTGACCTTCATGACAATAACTCTTCTTATGAATTACTTACAGGTTCAAAAGGTGGTAGAGGAAATTATGAATTGATTTCAAAAAGAAATCCTAATCCACAAATCTGCGAGCAAGGAGTAAAAAGAAAATTACTTAATCTCAAACTTAGCTTCAGTCTTTATTCAGATATATCAATTGTTGGATTGCCTAATGCAGGCAAAAGCACACTCATTCAAAAAATAACTAACTCTAAGGCAAAAATTGGTGATTATGAATTTACAACTACTATTCCAAATATTGGCGTTTTAAATAATTCTGAATTATTGTTAACTATTTGTGATCTACCTGGATTACTAGAGGGTGCTTCAGAAGGTGTTGGAATGGGTAGGAGAGTACTTAAGCATTTGAGAAATACTAAATTTATAATTTATTTAATTGACCCAATAAATGAAAAATTTAGTATAAATTCGCAAATTTCAATGCTCGATGATGAACTTTTTAAATTTGATGAAAATTATCAATTAATTAAAAAACTTATAGTTATAAATAAATCAGATCAACTCTCCACAACGAAGGAAGGATATCTATATATATCTTGTTTAAATGAAAATGGAATTGATGAATTGGTCAGTAGAATACAAGAGGAATTTCAAGAGGATTTACCTATTATTTATTCTGAATTTCATAAAATTGTTTTAGAGCAAGAAGATTACTTTATAGAAAAAATAGAAAATCAATATATTTGTACTGGTGAATTAGTCTCGAATATGGTCAACATTTCTGGAAATAAAGATAGCGTCTTAGATGAGATATTTATTAGATTCGAAAATTCAGTTCTCTCCAAAAAAATTAATGAAATGGGTGCAATTGATGGTGATACAATTGTGTTAGGAAATTTAGAATTTGAATACAAACAATAAAAAAAATATAGTAATAAAAATTGGCACTTCTTCAATTATTAAAAATGATAAAGTTGATTTAAATTTATTAAAAAGCTTAGCCGAGTTAATAATTGAAAATAATAATCAATTTAATTTTGTAATTGTTACCTCTGGTGCTGTTGGTCTTGGGGCAGCAAAATTAAATTATAAAGGAAGACCTAAATCTTTAAAAAAACTGCAGGTAGCATCAGCAGTTGGTCAAATCGGATTGATTAATCAGTATGAAAAAATTTTTAATGATAAAAAAATAAATATTGCACAAGTTTTAATTACCAAAAATTTGATAGATGATAGAGAACAATTCGTTAACACTACACAAGCATTAAATGAATTGTTGTCACAGGGAATTATTCCAGTAATTAATGAAAATGACGTTGTAGCCACTGAAGAGTTAAAGTTTGGTGATAATGATAGATTATCTGCAATAGTGTCAATTATTGTTAATGCTGAAAAACTTATAATTATAACTAATAAAGAGGGGTTGTATAATTTCAATCCGGATAAGAGCAAAGATGCAAAAAAAATAGATTATATTGAATATAACTCTAATTACCTTAACGAATTAATACCTCTTTCAAAGGCTGGAGAAGGTATGGGAGGTTTTTCAACAAAAATTATGGCATCACAAATCTCTGGTTTTTCAGGTATACCAACACATATAATTTCTTGGTCAAAATCCAATCTATCGAAGGCAATTTTAAATAAAAAGGTTGGAACCTATATCACTGCCTCAAATAAGAAAATTAGGCTCAGAAAACTTTGGATTGCATATGGGATGGTTCCAGTATCAAATGTTTTTATTGATGAAGGTGCAGCTAGTGCACTTTTAAAAAATGCTTCACTTTTATCAAAGGGAGTTGTTAGATTTGAAAACTCCTTCAAAATTGGAGATGGACTATCAATTGTTTGTAATAAAAAAATTGTCGCTAAGGGTATTGCAAAAATCGACAGCACTACAGTTGGTGAAAGTAGTGTATTAATTCATAAAGACGATTTAATTATTCTATAAATAATTTTACTAATAGAAATTCTTAATTAACCTTTTAATATGCTTAAGCAAATAGGAACACAAGCAAAAGAGGCTGCTGCAGAAATTGCAGTTTTAAGTACTGATAAAAAAAATCAAATTTTACAGACTATGTCAGATGAGTTGCTTAAAAACTCAAAAAAAATTTTAGATGCTAACAAATTAGATTTGAAAAATTCCAAAGATCTTGATTTAACACCTGCCTTAATTGACAGATTGTCTTTAAGTGAAGAACGTATAAATGGTATGGCTAATGGTTTGCTAAAGATAATTTTCTTAGAAGATCCGGTGGGCAATATTACTGAAAGTTGGAAAACCGATGAAGGATTACATATTAGAAAAATTCGTTCACCTTTTGGAGTTATAGGAGTTATTTATGAAGCAAGACCTAATGTTACAAGTGATGTCTCAGGTCTTTGTCTAAAATCTGGTAATGCTGTTATTTTAAGAGGATCAAGCTATTGTCTTGACTCAAATATTGCTATTCTTGAAGTTCTTCAAAATTCACTAGTTTTAAATGATTGTAATAAAAATATTTTTCAGATAATAGAAAGTAAAGATCGTCAAGACACTATTGAATTTATAAATCTTACAGAATTTGTTGATCTAATTGTTCCAAGAGGGGGAAAAGGGCTAATACAAACACTAGTAAACAACTCGAAAGTACCATTTATCTTAGATGGAGATGGAAATGTACATTTGTATATACATAAGGATGCAAAAAAAGAACATATTATTGATATAGTTATTAATTCTAAGGTGCAAAGACCGGGGGTATGTAATGCTCTTGAAACATTGCTGATAAACAGTGAGATTTACCAAGATATGGGCAGTTTGATAATTGAAAAATTATTAGAAAATGAAGTAGAACTATTTGTAGACGAAATAATAAAAGAAGACTTTCCAAATTTAAATCTTGCGAACGAAACACACTATGAGACTGAATTTTTAGATTTGAAACTGGCAATAAAAGTCGTTGACAGTATTGACCAAGCAATTAAGCACATTAAAATCTTCTCATCTGGACACACAGAAGCAATTTTGACTGAATCAAAGGAAGATGCAGACACTTTTGCTAAATCAATAGATTCTTCAGTTATATTTATAAATTCGTCTACAAGATTTACTGACGGTGAAATGTTTGGTTTTGGATCTGAAATTGGAATTAGTACACAAAAATTACACGTTAGGGGTCCAATGGGGTTAGAGGCCTTAACAAATGAAAGATATGTAGTTACTGGCGAGGGTACAGTAAGACGATGAAAAACAATTTAACAATAAAAGATTTTGAAGACAACGGTTATTTTGCAGGCCAAGAATTAGTAGACATAGTAAATGCTTCATTGTATTTAAATAAACCCATATTGATAGAGGGTCCTGCTGGTACCGGAAAAACTTACCTTGCAAAAACTCTCTCAAAGATATTTAAAACTCAATTAATTAGACTCCAATGCCATGAAGGCATTGATGAAGACAAGGCTCTTTATGAGTGGAATTATAAAAAACAGCTTTTATCAATACAAGCTGAACAGGAATCCAAAAATTTATTTACTGAAGAATTTTTGATTGAAAGACCCATTCTGCAATCTCTTAGGTCTGTTGAAAAATCTATTTTTCTCGTAGATGAAATTGATAGATCAGATGAAGAATTTGAGGCTTTATTATTAGAAGTTTTAGCTGAAAACCAAGTAAGTATTCCTGAGCTAGGAACTATTACTTCAAAGAATAATAATCTTACTGTATTAACTTCTAATGCTACAAGAGAGCTTTCTGAAGCTTTAAGAAGAAGATGTTTGTATTTTTACCTCGATTACCCATCAGTTGATATAGAAACAAAAGTAATTCTTAACAATGTCGAGAATATAGATGAAGAAAAAGCAAAAAAGTTTTCTATATTCAGCAATTTTGTAAGATCCCTAGGTCTAAACAAACCACCATCTTTAATCGAATCAGTTGAATGGGTAAAATACAATCATTTAAATGAAGAGGAATCTTTAAATTCAAATATTGGGATTCTTATAAAAGATATTGAAGACCAAAAAATTTATTTAGAAAAAATTAAAGAAGATAATGAAAATAAAAACCAATGAGTTAATTAATTTTTCTCATTATTGTTCAGAAAATTCATTAAAATTTCCATCCGAAAGAATAAGTAATTTAATTTCATTTTTGCAAAAAGCACAACATGATAACTATGAAAGAGATATAAGTTTTATTTATTCAATACTTCCGTCCAATAAAGAAGAAAAGGAAAAATTGAGGGAACTAATTCAACATTACTTTAATCTGTCTATAGCTAAAAATAAAGATGAATACAGTTTTTTGCCTGATTACAAAGATGAGAGAATTGAAGATTTTTTCAATGACAACTCTTTATCAAGATTTCAAAAACTTGCTGATGAAATCATAAAAGAATTTGGCGAAATAGATTTTAGTAGACCAGTATCTAATAATTTTTGGTTAAATCAATTACAGAACTCTCTTGCTTTTCTTGATTCAGTAAGTTTTTTTGATATTGATTTTGATAATGGATTAGATGAAATTATCAACGAAGAGAATAGAAATTACTTTATTAGTCAATTAAATCAATCCATACTTGAAAGGGTTTCAGAACTTAGAAATCAATTTAAAGATCCTTATGTACCATCAGAGCTAAATCCAAAAGAAAATTTAGATGAAAAAGATTTTTTGTTCACAGATGCTGAAGAAAGAAGAAAATTACTTAAGGAGACAAGAAATCTGGGGCTAATATTAGCAAACAAGTTTGTTAAATATACAAAATCAGCTTCTAAAGGTAAGTTATTATTTAGAAAAACAATTCGTAAATCTCTTAAAAATGGAGGAAGTCTTTACGATATAGTTTTAAAACCAAAGATAAAAAAGAAACCTAGGCTAATTCTTTTATGTGATATTAGTGGTTCTATGGCACTTTATTCTTTATTTGGATTAACTCTATTGTTTGGTGTTGTTCAAAGATTTAGATCTGTTCATACTTATGTATTCATAGATGGAATTACAAATATTTCAAAAGAGTTAAAAAATATAAAATTTAACAATATAAGCAATATACTTTCAAATTGGAATGACTATGTTCATGTAGATGGGCACTCTGACTACGAAAAATCATTTTGTAATCTTTTGAATGAAAAAAAAATTAATAGCTCAAGTTTTAATACATTGTTGGTGATTGGTGATGCAAGAAATAATTACAGACCAATAAATAAAGAAACAATAGAAAAATTATCTAAGAAATTTCAGAATATATATTGGATGAATCCTGAAAAAAAGCAATATTGGAATACTGGTGATAGCCAATTCCATTATTATCAAGGTATTTCTAAAAAGTATTCAGAAGTCAGAAATTTTGAACAGTTAAGAAATTTTATAAATAGTATAAATTTTAAGAAAGTTGTCAAATAATGAAAATAGGTATTCTAGGAGGTACATTTGATCCTCCACATAATGCACATAAAGAAATTGCAGATAGGGCTCTACAGCAGTTTAATCTTGAAAAAATACTTTTTATACCTGCTGGAGTTTCATGGCAGAAAAATGACGCTTTAGATTATGCATTTAGATACAAAATGACGGAACTTTTAATTGATGGAAACAGTAAATTTGAGATTAGTGACATTGAAAATAATTTGAATAACCCTACCTATACTATTGAAACTTTAAAAAAGCTTAATTTAGAGAAAGAGAATACTTTTTTTATTCTTGGAGCAGATGCAGCTTCTGGTATAACTTCTTGGAACTCATATAAAGAGTTAGTCAAATATACAAATTTTCTAATAGCCCCAAGAGAAAGTGTTTCAAATACAGAACTCAAAGATACTTTCCCTTTTGAGTTTCAATCCATAAACGGAAGCTATTTAGACATTAGTTCTACTAATGTTAGAAAAATTATAAATACTGAAAACAATTTAGAAGAGTTTATACCGTTCGAAATTATTAAATTTATAAAAGAAAACTCTCTTTATGCTCTATGATTTCCAAGACTTTCTATATAGCAAAATAGCAATAGGAAATATTTCTAATCTACCGATAACCATTAGTAGGCTGAGCAGTACTTTAGTTGAGCTATCAAGAAAAAAATAATTTTTAGTTGGTCCTAATTCTGCAAGTCCAGGACCTATATTATTCATAGCAGAGGCCACTGCACTTAATGTTGCTTCAAAAGACATTGGGTCACCAAAAGCATTTGAAGAAATACTTACTGCAAATGTACCTAAAACAAAAATAGCTACATAAAGTATAAAAAATGTTTGCACAGACTCAATCATTTTTTCAGGAAGTATTGATTTTGACATCCTAATTTTAAAAATTGCATTTGGATAAAATATTTTTCTTATCTCATTCCTCACTGATTTTAAAAGAGCAATGACTCTAATAGTTTTAATACCACCCGCAGTCGAACCTGCCATGCCACCAAGAAACATAAGTCCTAAAATAAAAGTTCGATAATTTATATTCCAATTTTCATAATTTAAATTTGTAAATCCAGTGGTTGTAATTAATGTCAGAGAAGTAAAAAAAGCGTTGTTGATGCTTTCTAAAATATTCTCATTTACGTAATTTGTCTTAAATAAAAAAATTGATGCTGTTGCGATAACCATAAACGAATAAAATAAAAATTCAGTACTTTTAAGGAACTCACTCAAAGATTTAGATCTTATAGTTTTTAATAATAAGATAAAAGATGTTCCAGCTAAAAACATAAATATATTAATTATTAACTTTGACATAGTTGAGAATTGATTAACAGATGTATTAAAAGTACTAAAACCACCAGTGGAGAGAGTTGTTAGAGAATGATTAAAGGCGTGATATAAATTTAATCCAGAAAAATATAAGAGTATTGTCTCAATCAATGTTAATGAAATATAAACAATCCACAAAAGTCTTGCAGTATCTTTAAATTTTGGAGTTAATCTATCTGCAGATGGGCCAGGTGACTCCGCTTTAAAAAGATTGATTCCACCTGAACCTAATAATGGAAGGACTGTAATTGTCAAAACTATGACGCCCATACCTCCTAACCACTGTGTGGTAGATCTCCAAATTAACAACGATTTATCTACAGAATTAATATCAATTAATATTGAACTACCTGTTGTAGTCAATCCAGAAACCGTTTCAAATAAAATATTTATATAACTTAAATCTATCCCAGAAATAAGATAGGGAACTGTTCCAAAAAAAGACATAAAAATCCAGGACAATCCAACTGCACCAAAGCCCTGTATTGTTGTCAATTGCCTGGTGGGTAAAACAAATTTTCTTATTAGGAATGATAATAAAAATGTAATCAAGGCAAGAGTTATAAGTAAAAGACCATACTCCATATTTCCTTGCATAAACGAATAAAATATGGTTGGAATGGTCGCTAATGCAAGTACTGGAAGTATTCCACCACTAATAAAAAGTACAACTTTTATCATTTAAAAATTAACAAAAAGTTTCTTCAATTTTTTCGATAGATTCCGGGAGAGTAAACACGACAAGCCTATCTTTTTCAGCAAACTTCCATGTTCCTGAAGGAATAAAAGTATTTTCTCTTCTTGTAACACCTGCAATAAGACAATTCTCAGGCAGTTCAAGTTCATTTAATGACTTGTCTAATACATGACATTCGTTGGAAAGGACAATTTCTAGTGCTTCTACTTCGGTGTCTTCGAAAGTCAATGCAGAAGTAACTTGGTCCGATCTTACATCTTGCAATATTGAATTTGCTGCAGTTATTCTGGTTGAAATTGTTGCTTGAATAGAAGAATCTTTTAGGAGTTCAAGATAATCAATCTTGTTTACTCTAGTTATAATCTCAGGGGCTCCTAGTGCTTTAGCAACTAATGAGCAAACAATATTTTTGGAGTCATCTTTACTTAATGCAACTACAGCTGAATTAATATCCACACCTATATTTTGTAAATTTAATGGATCTTTTGGATCATTATAAACAACAATAACATTAGAGTTATTTTCAGCTATTCTGTTGCAATCCTTCTTGTTGTCGTCGATTACTACAACCTCATAATTTTTATATAGCCTTTCAGCTAATAATTCTGATGATCTTGAAGCACCAACTATAATTACTTTTTTAATCTCATCTTTTCGTTCAATACCAATCAAAGATGTAGCTGTTTGAATTTCTCCGCTTTTAACAATTACTTTTACATGGTCCTCAACCTGAAGTTTAGTATTACCATTTGCAATAAATGATGTACCGTCACGCATGTAGGCAGTAACAAGCCAATTATCTCTTCCTCCAAATTCATGAATATTAGATAGTTGATTATTTATTAATGGAGAATTTTCAGTTACAACACCACCAACTGAAAGCAGTTTTCCATTACTGAATTCATGGATGTCATAAATTCCAGCTCTTGATAAAAGCTTTTCAATTTCATCACATGCACTTTCAGAAGGGTCAATAATTTTATCTATATTTAAATCATTTATTTCATTTTTTAAGGAGCTGTCTTGAACTCTAGCGAAAGATTTTTTTGTCCCCATATTTTTTGCTAAATAGCATGACAGCATATTTACATTTTCATCATCTGTAACTGCAATTATTAAATCGGCTTCTTCCGAGCCAGCTTGAGTTAAGGATGATGGACTTCCACCATTTCCCTTAATTACAAGGGCATCAAGAGTCGAATTGAGCTCTTCAACCTTTGTTGGATTTTGCTCTACAACAGTGACATCGTGTTGTTCACTTGATAATTTACCAGCTAGGAAGCTCCCCACTTCACCAGCCCCAATGATGATAATTTTTTTCAAAATGTCCTCACTTTAAGAATAGTGGGTTTTTAAATACATGGTAATATATTTATAAGTGACTCAAATTAATACCATATCAGACGAACATAGCTTTTTACTAGATTCAATTTTGGATTTATTATTAAGTCAAAAAATATCAAATTTAAAAGTTTTAAATCTGCAATCTGACCAATTTCACGATTGTGTGATTATTGGGTCTGCAAATTCAATGATCCAAATGAATTCAGTAATTAAAAAAATTAAAAATGATTTAAATATTAGTGAATTTATACATGAAGGTGAAAATTCTAGTTGGCTTTTAATAAGTATCAAAGGTATATTGCTTCAAATGTTTACTGAAGAATCTCGAGAGTATTACAATATTGAAGATATATATTTTGATAGTGAAACTCTTTACCAATACGGTTAATACCAAGTTTGGGGCTGTAGCTCAGCTGGCAGAGCACCTGCATGGCATGCAGGGGGTCAGGGGTTCAAATCCCCTCAGCTCCACAAATTAATGATTATTAGTTATTTAAAAAGTTTATTTGAAAACATCAAAGGAATTGCTTTTTCGCAGTTGTTAATTGCCTCTTTACTTTTATATCAGGTGAGTATTGTATCGAGAGGTCTTGGGCTTGAAGATTATGGCAGAGTTGGTTTAGTTACTGTATCTACAATGTTGGTATTCAGGGTTCTTCACTCAAAAAATAGTGATGTTACTTTGATGATATTAAAAAGTAAAAATCAATCTATTTTTATTCATTCTATTTTCTTCGACTTATTCGTTGGTTTTTTAGGGTATTTAATTTGCATTATAATAATTAATTCATCTCTCAATAATTACCTAGGTTCTTTTAATCTAAATACATATTTGAATTTATTTTTAATTTCTAAAATAATTCAAACTATCTCAGAAACAACCAAGGCACATCTTATTTATCAAGGTGAGTATAAAAAATTGGCATTTTATGAGTCGTTACCAGTTGTAGTAAGATTTGTTTTTATTTTTGTACTTTTTCTATTTGAACCAAGTATTAATAATTATTTGATTAGCTATTCATTTTATTCATTTATGTATGGACTATATGGAATTTTTATTTTTAGGAGTCATCTAACTTTGGAACAATTAGCTTCATACAATTTTTTATCATATGTTAATGATATTAAGTTAGTTTTTTTTAAACAAAGAGCAGATCAGTTAACTGGAATAATTCCACAAAATTTAGATATTATTATTCTTGGTTATTTTACAGATTATTCAAGTGTTGGAATTTACAGAATTGCAAAAAGATTAGCAGAACCAATTAATTTAATAATCAACTCTCTTCTGCCGTACGTTCAAAACAACTTATCGAATAAAAATGCGAAGTTTCAAATTAGCAATTTAATCAAGTATTTATTGCTACCAATCTCATTTATTATTTTTCTTTTTTATTACTTTTTAGGAAAGACAGTAATAAATTTTATTTCAGGTGAGGAGTTTTTAGCAGCATATGAACCATTAATTTTTATTTTGATTGGATTCTTAATTTATTTAAATACTTTTTGGATTAGACAAAAGTTACTTTTTAATAATAAAATTCAATACCATATTTACGGAAGGTTAATTAATACAGCTACTTTTTTGATTATTGTATCAATTTTTATAAAAAATTATGGAGTAACTGGACTTGCTATAGCTCTATCAATTAGTGTGTTTGTTCAAAAAATGTATGAATATTTTATTTATAAAAAAATATTATCAACTTAAAACATAAGTAACATAATTATATGATACAAAAATTGAACATATCATTTTTTTCACTTGGTTTATTCTTTGTATCGTTTGATGCTTATACAATATTTAATATTCCTATTCCCTGGATTGGCCAATCATTATTATTTTTTTGGGTAATCTTAAACTTTAAACAAATGGAACTACCCTCAAAAAGCATTTTGATAATCTTTTTTGTACTCCTGCCAGGTTCTTTAACTACATTTTTTGATATTTATAAAATAGATATATTATATGTTTCGCTTAGGTTATTCAATATAGTTTCATTTATATTTCTATTTTTTTATTTTTCAAAAATTCAAGATTTAAAGTTTTTAGAGAAATTAAATAAGTCAATCAAAACTTTATTGGTGCTACTTAGTATTACTGTTATTTATATTTTCATAGCACAGTTATTTGATTTACCTGAACCCCTTCGAAACAGAGCAAATACAAGTTTTTTTGCTAACTCTAAACAGTCTACTTTTTGGCTCTCCCAACCCCACAGAGCTATGGGTACATTTAGAGAGCCTTCCTTTGTTGTAGCTTTTTTGTTTCCTCTTTTTTATATTTCAATTTTAAAGAATAAACATATTGATAAATATGTAATTATACTTGTCTCAATTGCATTAGGGTTAACTAGAAGTGATTTTGCAAGATTATTTTGCTTTATAATATTTGCTATTGAAATATTTAAATATTTAAAATCTAAAAATATAAATTTAAATGTTGTCTTATCATCTATTTTGATTTTTATTTTTTCAACTTTTGGAATTTTAGAATGTAATATAAACCCCACAAGTGAGGACTGTTCAGAATATTTGGATACTGTATCAATTATTAATAATTCTGGTGAATTAAAAGTAAAAATTAATCAAAATACAATTTCAGATAATCTTGATAATGAAAGGCTTGAAGTTTTGAAATATTTTTTTCAATCATTACCTAATTTGTCACCGAAGGGATTGAGTAGCGTAAACAGTAATTTTCAATCAGATAGTTTCAATGATATTTCTGAAGAAATGTATTTAACGAATAGAACAAACCCAAATTATTTATTGACTAGGTATAGTACAAAAAATTTTGGAACTGGTAATTATTCACTTATAAAATATGATCTAAATGTGCAGAATATAATAATTTTTTACACACTAGCTTTTGGTATACACTTTGCAATAATTGTTTTCTTGTTATTTTTATATCTGACTTTATTAAATAAAAACAACGATAATTTTATTTACTTCTTAGTCATTTGCTTATTAGTATTTCTCAATCCAATTGAAGAAGTAAATAGTTATTACGGATTTATTATTGGCTATGCATTTAATGCATTTAATGTTAAAAGTAAGCAAAATGAACATTTTTAATTTCTCTCCTGGTCCTTCAAAGATTCCTAAATCTGTCATTGAAAAAGTAGAAAAATCAATTTCATCATATAAAAATACTGGTAAATCTGTATTAGAAATATCACATAGAAGCAATGAATTTGAGGAAATACTGAATGAAATAGAAATCAATTTCTCTAAGTTGTTTATGCTACCCAGAGATATAAACATTTTGTTACTTCAGGGAGGCGCTACTTTTCAAAACTCATTTATACCCATGAATATCAGTGAAAACAAAACTCTAGGCTGCTTTGTTACAGGAACATGGGGCAACAAAACTTATGAAGATTATTGTAAAATTTATAACAATTTAGAAATCATTGATGCAAGTAGTCAAGATTTAATGAAATATTTAGATGAAGGGTTTGATGGATTTCGCGATATTGATTACTTACATATGACATCAAATGAAACTATAGAGGGTATACAGTTCAAAGAATTTAATAGAGTTAATCATGAAAACTTAATAATTGATATGTCTTCAGACTTTGGTTCTTATAATTTTAATTTTGATAATTTAAGCTATGTTTACGCTGGGGCCCAAAAAAATATGGGAATACCAGGAGTAACAATCTGTCTCGTCAAGGATGACTTTATAATAGACACAGATAATCCAAAATATTTAAATCTAAAGCTACTTGCAAAATCAAAATCTATTCTTAATACACCGCCAACAATGTCTATATATGTACTTAATCTTGTTACTAATTGGATGATTGAGATGGGGGGCGTTGGATATTTTCAAAGCAAATCCGAGAATCAATCAAAAATAATATATGATTTTATTGACAACAATTCTGAAATCTTAAGTTGTAATGTTGATTCAAATTTTCGAAGTAAATCTAATATTGTATTTAATTTTTTAAAGGATTATCAAAATAAAGAATTTGTTGATCTTGCAATGCAAAGTGGAATTATAGGTATAAATGGTCATAGAAGCGTAGGTGGCATCAGAGTAAGTTTATTTAATAGTGTTGATGATGATATGTTTGAATACTTTATGAATTTTTTCAAAAAATATATTAGTGAAAGCAAATAATTGAAATTTTCAAATATTACAGAATACCATTTCAATTCGGATAATGTTACTGGGTATCTTTCGGATTTTTCAAACTATAATCCAGAGACTGACCGTATCAAACTACATGAAGAGACTATTACAAAAAATGAAATTCCTAGCGGTGTGGACGTAAATATTTTTGAACCAATTGTTCTGTCTTTATACCCTAATAATATTTTAAGCAGTAAATCAAAAAATTTTGAAGCAAGTCAATTAGTCCTTTTAGACGGACATCATAGATGGAAGTATGCAAATCAAATAAATTTGGTAAATAAATTAAAGTGTATATTAGTTAATTTCAAAGATATTAAAGTTAAATCCTACCTTTATAAAATTAACCTAGAGAATGATAAATTTATTAATTATTTATCTGAATCTGATTATTTCCCTGACAATGATGGAGACATCGGAATTTACTTTAGGAATGAAATGTATATAAATAAAAAAGTAAAAAATATTTATGATTTATACAATTTTAAAAAATTATTGCAAGATAATAATATTATTACTCCAATTCTTGAAGATATAATTGAAACTTCAACTCTTGTTAAATTCACATCATTAAAATCTGAAGATTTATTATACATTGATCACTTACTTCCACCCAAATCAACCTGGATTACTCCTAGGATTTAAATGAAAGTAGCTCATGTAATAAACTCGCTGAATAGAGGAGGTGCGGAAAGTCACCTTCTTGAATTAGCAACCGCCCAAAATAATTCTGGATTTATTGTAGATGTAGTTGTTATAGGTGAGGACAGTCATGATATTCTTTCAATTAAAAACGACTTATCAAAAATTTGTAGAAAAGTGTATCGATTAAAAGGTCCCAGAATGTTCAATATATTTTCCTATATAAAGCTTCAAAAGATAATTAAAAAAAATTCATATGATGTTATACATTCCCATCAGCCAAGAAGCGATTATATGATTTATCTATTAAAGAAGTTAATTTTTCCTGAAAAATATATTAAGTGGATTGTTTCAATACATGGTAAATATGATTCTTATCTTGATGAGAATTACAAAAAAATATTTAAGTTATATTTTTTTAAAAAACTACTAAATTCATGGAAATTTGCTGACGAGGTAATTGTAATTTCTAGTGAGGTAGAATCTTGGTTGAAAAATCACACAAACCAAATTCAACCGCATGTTATAAATTATTGGATATCTGTTAAAGACCTTAAACCTATAGATTTAGATTCTGAGGTTACTATCGGTTTCTTAGGAAGATTAAACAAAAACAAGGGTATAGAAGATCTTATAGATTCTTTGAATGAAATTGAATTAGATTTCAATTTCATAATTGGAGGTTTTGGTTCCGAAAGTTATATAAAGTTTTTAAAACAAAAAATGACAAATAAAGTTAAAGAGAGTTCAGCATTTTTAGGATACGTTGAAGAACAGTCTAAATTTTTTGAAAGTATTGATTTATTTGTATTTCCATCATACTCAGAAGGATTAGGACTAGTTTTACTAGAGGGGATGAGCTATCAAAAGATATGTATTACTAGAAATCTTGAGCCAATGAATCAATTTATAAATCACAATAATGGTTACTTGTTTAGCAATAATGATGAGTTAAAAAAATGTATACTTCAAGCTTCTAAAGATTTAAAAAACAATGAAATTTATTTTGAAAAAATTGAAAATACTAAAAAAGTTTTAGAAACATATGACATTGAAAATGTTTTTCCTAAAATATTAGAAGTATATAACTTATGAACGAATATAACTTTCAAAAAATTGAATCAAAATGGCAGAAACATTGGTCAGAAAATAATTCAATAAAATGTGATATTAATTCAAAAGAAAAAAATTTCTATAATTTATGTATGTATCCATATCCTTCTGGAGATTTGCACATGGGGCATATCAGAAACTATACAATCGGCGACGTAATTACTAGATACAAAATGTTGAATGGATTCAATGTTTTATCACCAATGGGGTGGGACTCCTTCGGACTTCCAGCTGAAAATGCCGCAATTAAAACTGGAATTCACCCGAAAACCTTTACAGAGGAGCGTATAAAGAATATGAAAGATCAAATAATTAGACTTGGCTCACTTTATGAGTGGGATAGAGAAGTAGCTGCTCACAGTAAGGACTACTATAAATGGACACAATTTATTTTTGTTAAACTTTTTAAGAATAAGTTAGCTTACAAAAAAGATGCTCCTGTTAACTGGTGTGATTCATGTAAGACGGTATTGGCAAATGAACAAGTTATTGAAGGAAATTGTGATAGATGTGATGCTGTAGTTGACCAAAAAAACCTCAATCAATGGTTTTTAAAAATATCTGATTATTCAGATGAGCTTTTAAATGGACTGGATGAAATAGGAGATTGGCCTGAGAATGTAAAAGCTATGCAACAAAATTGGATAGGTAAATCCGAAGGTGCAGAATTTTCACTCAACATTGAAAACACAGACTTAACCTTTGATGTTTTTACTACAAGGCCAGATACATTATTTGGTATGACCTTTGCTGTGTTGTCACCTGAGCACCAGCTCATGAGCGAAATCCTTTCTATTTCATCAAATAGCACTGAGATTCAAAATTATATTGATAGTGCTAAAAAGAAATCTGAGTTTGAGCGAATGTCACTTACAAAAGAAAAAACAGGAGTTGACACAGGTCTATTTGTTATAAATCCAGTTAATGGTAAAAAAGTTTCATTGTGGATAGCTGATTACGTATTGATTAACTATGGTACAGGTGCAATTATGGCCGTACCTGGCCATGATCAAAGAGATTATGATTTTGCTAAGAAATATGGAATTGAAATAATTCAAGTTATATCAGATAAAAACAAGAAATATTCAATAGAGAAAGAAGCATTCGTTGGTGAAGGGGTTCTTATTAACTCTGGAGAATTCAATAATCTAGAATCACATACTGAAGCTTCAAATAAGATCATAAAATTTTTGGAAGATAACAACATAGGGACTAGTAAAACTACATTTCGTTTAAGAGACTGGTTAATTAGCCGACAAAGATATTGGGGTTGTCCTATTCCTTTAATTAATTGTGATAAGTGTGGAATGATACCTGAAAGCGAAGATAATTTACCAGTTTTATTGCCAGAAATAGATGATTACAAAAACACAAATGAATCGCCTCTTGCCAAGAGTGAAGAGTTTATCAACACAAACTGCCCTGAATGTGGAAATGAAGCTCTAAGAGAAACAGATACAATGGATACATTTGTTGATTCATCCTGGTATTTTTTAAGATTTGTTGATCCAAAAAATCAAGATATTCCATTTGATTCCAAAAAAGTTAATAATTGGCTTCCTGTTGATCAATACATAGGAGGAGTTGAGCATGCAATTCTTCACTTGC
>Ga0255761_10002636_pt1 | contig 16472 bp, 13 predicted proteins | sample 071ome_29_FD_179961 | JGI IMG/M metagenome (GOLD analysis project Ga0255761, IMG submission 179961) | Coastal salt marsh microbial communities from the Groves Creek Marsh, Skidaway Island, Georgia - 071407BT metaG (version 2) | ecosystem: Environmental > Aquatic > Marine > Intertidal zone >... | reverse complement strand
TATGTTCAGGGGCAAGATGCGTCGGCCAAGGTCAGCGCGCCCACGTTAGTGTTGATGGGTGAGGAAGATAAAATGACCGCGCCGAAAGCCAGCCAGCAAGTGGTCGATCGCCTGCAATCGGTCACGACCGTGCGGTTAGCGAAGACCGGCCATTCGATGCTCAGTGAAGCGCCCAATCAGGTGCTCGATGCCTTATCTGGGTTCCTGTTGGCTGAGTAACCCCGTTACTTTCAGGCAATCCTATCGTCCCTCTGACTGGCTCTTTGTAGGGCGTTTGGACGCAGCAGGCCTGACTGACAAGAGGTCCCGAAGAGGCGAGCTCAAGAGGTACCGCAAAAAGATGCTTTCGAACGTGATCCGTCCGATCGGTTAACTTGCCGAACGGAGGGTGCGTGTGATGGAGATCATCAAAATCACATAGATCACCAGCAGCGGGACACTCGCCACGATGGTGGCTGTTTGCAACGCGCGGAGGCTACCAAGATAAAGCAGGCTGGCGGGTAGCGTGCCCAGCGCCAGCGCCCAAAACACCCGATGCCAGCGCTCAGGATGCTGGCCTGGGGCCAATCGCTGGGTAGCGCCCGCGGCGAGTGTGTAGGCGGCTGAATCATAGGTGGTCGCCGTAAAGATCGTGCCGATCACGGCAACAAAAATGAGCCAAAGGCTGGCGCCGGGTAGATAGGTCACCGCGTGACTCAGCGCGTACGATGGGCTCATGCTTTGGGATTCTTCGACCACATTCATCTGCCCAGTCAATTCGAGATTCAGCGAGAAATTACCCAAGATCATGAAGAAGAGCGCGCAGCCGAGGCTTCCCCAGAGCAGCATGCCTGTGATCAGCTCGCGCACGGTGCGACCCTCCGAGATCTTGCACACGAACATACCAACAAAAGGCCCAAGCGCCAGCCACCAGGCCCAGTAAAAGACGGTCCAGTTTTCAACGAATTGATCGCGGCCTAGGGGGTCCGTCCAGGTCAACATTTGAATGAAGTGTTGTAAGCCATGGCCCAGGGCGGCGAGACTGGTTTCGGCAATGAACAATGTGGGTCCAAGCACAAAGACGCAGGCGAGCAGCACAAGCGCAAGCACGCTATTGATATTGCTGAGGGTTTTAATGCCGTCATCTAGGCCTCGATAAACGGAGATCGAAATCAGAACTGTGATGACAGCGATGAGCGCCAGCTGCGTGCTGAAATTGTCTGGAATGCCGGCCAGTCGTGTCAGTGCGCTGGTGGCAACCGCAGTCCCAAAGCCCAAACCGGTCGCCGCGCTGCTCAAAAGCCCGACAATAAACAAAAGATCGATGAACCGCCGAAGGCCGCCTGATTGAAAGCGCCCCAGGCCTGCCTCGCAGGCTGCGCTGAGCCGCAGTGAGGGCGACCGGCCAAGATAATAGGCGCAGCTGATGGCGAGCGTCGGCAGGCAATAGAGCGCCCACCCGACGGGACCCCAATGGAACATGCCGTAGGTGGTGGCCCAGAGCGTTGCCGCATCTGATTCTGGCTCGGTTGAGAAGGGTGGCGCGACGTAATAAAACACCCACTCGCTTGCCCCCCAGTAAATGACGGATCCGCCAATGCCGCAGCAAAAGAGCATGGAGATCCAGCTGAATTGGCTGTAACGCGCGTCGCCATCCCCCAGTCGAACGCGCCCCCAGGGGCCGGCGGCGGCATAGATGAGGAACACCAAGATCGACGTTGCCAGGGCCACGTAGAGCACACCTAACTCACGGGTGATAAAGCGAAAGGCTTGATCAATCAGCGCCTGGCTTGCTTCGGGGAACACAACGATGGGCAGCACCACCAGACTCAGGAGTGCAGCACCTAGGGAGAATATGAACCAATCAACTTTGGGGGAGGCTTCGGTCACGCGCCACAGAGATATGAACTTGAGGACCACCTTAGCACAGGTGCTTGGGGGGTGTGCGCAGGCTGCACTCGAGCGCGAATTCGGTCGCGTCGCGCCGCTATTCGATGCTTGGGGTGAGCTGCAATGCGCCTAGCAGATGGCTGGTTGGTGCACAAAGGTGTTGCCCTCGCCGTAACAAATGCTCCGTGAGCGACCGAGGAATCTCCCTGGCGAGCGTTTTGCTTAAGCTGGAGGTGCGTTGCGAACCATCAGTCGTCGTGTTCTAGCTGGCATTGATCCTGATGTTCAGCTTCAAGGTGCCCAGAATAATGCCCGGTTGGTGCGCAAAGGTGTTGCTTACGCCGTAACGAATGCCCCGTAAGCGATCGAGGAATCTCCCTGGCGAGCGTTTTGCTCAAGCTGAAGGTGCGTTGCGAACCATCAGTCGTCGTGCTTCTAGCTGCCATTGATCCTGAGATTCAGCTTCAAGGTGCCCAGCATAATGCCCGGTTGGTGCACAAAGGTGTTGCCTTCGCCGTAACGAATGCCCGGTAAGCGGTCGAGGAGAATCTCCCAGGCGAGCGTTTGCTCAAGGCGCGAGATGCCCGCACCCGGGCAGACGCGTGGACCGGCAGAAAACACCAAGTGTCGGGTGAGGGCCTTGCGCTCCAGGTTTAACTCAAATGGATTGACCCACTCCTCAGGGTCCACATTGGCGGCCCCGAACCGCAGATGAAGGAGCGAGCCTTTTGGGACGGAGACACCTTGAAACACTTCATCCTGAGTGGTGGTGCGAGTGCTGAGCCCCTGCGTGGGTGAGCGCAGGCGCATGGCCTCCTCGATGAAGGCGCGAATTTTACTGCGGTCTTGATCAAGCGTTTGCCAGAGCCCCGGATGATCGCAGATGAGTTGCGCTTGCTCTTCGAGCGCATATTGGGTGGTTTCCAGGCCGCCAATAATCATGGCGTAGACCACGCCGTTCACCTCCAAGGCGGTCAGTTTTCGACCAAGTGCCTCGTATTCGATCTGGGTCAGCCAGCTAATCATATCGTTCTGCGGGTCCGCCTTTTTCGCCTGCACTTGGTCATGCACATAGGCCTTGAAGGCTTCGAGTTTGTCGAATTGGGCATCCATCTCTTCCTTCGACAAAATATTTCGATGGCCCTTGCCGTAAACGAAGGCGGCAACTTGTGCATTGCCCCATTCGGCAAGCTGGGGGATATCCGATTCCGGAAAGCCGAGCACATTGGCCATCACCATTTGCGGCAGAGGCCGCGCGAATGCCTGGATAAAATCAATTTCACTGGCGTCGCCAAACCCATCGATTAGTCGGTGGGCGCAATCCTTGATCATTTCCGTGTGGCGGCTCGCACCTGGACCCACCCAAGGATCGGTCAATTCCTGCCGGTGGCTTCGATACAGGGCGTGATCGGGCCGAAGCGTCATCATGGAGCGCAGCATTGCGTTCACATGGGGCACTTCTCGACCCGATGCCTCTGAGGCCTTGATCTGCAAAATGGCATCGTGGACTCGGGGTGGGAATCGCTCAGGGTCTTTGACGACCCGCGCGATATCCTCATATTTAGTCAAAACAAACCCATCAAATCCTTCCGAGGGCCCCTCGCCGGGGATGCGCATCACGGGGCACTCGGCGTGCAAAATGGGGTAGGCCTCATACCAGTGTTCTTGAGCACCCTCTGCAAAGAGGTCCACATCTTCAAGCACATGGGGGCACTGTTGCGCGCTGAGGGTGTGATTAGGGCCTCGACTCGAGGTGGCGTCAGAAGTTGGTTGATCAGACATCGATAGTGCTCAAGATTAACTGCTCCAACATTAGTCAAATTAAGGGATTCATGCCAGAGACCCGGTAAACCGGATGATAGAAACAGAGTCTGAATCTACAGAATCCTCTGCAAGTAATTGATTATTAGATAGGATCTGGAGTCAGATCATGAAAGAATTCTCGCGATGGCCCGTTGACGCATTGGTCGAGATAGGGCGTGATATCGATCAAGGACAGAGTGCGAGTGCTGGGAGGCGTGCCACCGGGTTAGGTCATTGGTGGTAGCTGCGGCACTTGGCAGGTGACCAAGCGTCGAAAGTTAGGTTGCCAAAGCGCGGGAAGTGCGGACGGCTTTTATGCCCCGTTTGCGTGGTTCATGGTTCCTCTCTGGCATCTCGGAGTGGAACGTTCAAGTAGCACTAGGCAGCAGGCGGCGTCGGTTCGTATCGGTTGGCCTTGGTTTTCTTTTCTCGGTTGCATTCGACCTGCTTCGTTGGGCTGGGGCGCAGCGTGGGTTACACTGCGTGCAAGAACGAATTTAAGCCTAAAGGCGAACGCATGATCAAAAAGATACTTATCGGCCTTGTGATTCTTTACGTGCTCGTGGTTGCTGGTTTTGAAACCATGCTGGGGTACAACCAGCCCGAGAATCAAGGGACCTTGGTGATTACCACTTTCGATGAGGGTGAACCGCATGACCGGGTCGTCGCACGAATCCACATCGAAGACGAGCTCTATGTGGCGGTGAATCATTGGCCTAGGCTCTGGTATTGGCAACTCCTGGATGAACCGATGGTGCGTATTCGGTACGGCGAGGTGGATGCGATGTTCCAAGCCGTGCCTGTGGAAGGCGATGAAGCCTTTGCTCGTGTCGATGCGGCCAGGCCGCTCAGTCTCAACTTCAGAATATTGACAGGGTTCCCCCCGAGGCATTTTGTGCAGTTGGTTGAAGTCTAAGGCACCCCGCGTCAATGCAATCGATAGGGCCATCCATCAGCGCGCGTGCCCGCTGGGTATTCAGTATTGATCTAAGAAGCCTCGCGTTGGTGCGCGTGCTCATCGGCTCCATATTACTTTTTGATCTGATGATCCGCGGCGCCGACTTCACCACGTGGCTAACTGACGATGGTGTGATGCCAAGAACTACGGTCATTGATCGCATGGGAGACTATCGATGGTCTCTCTATAGCATCAGTGGCCATTGGGTCTGGGCCCTCGCTCTGCAGGGGCTCGCGGCGATGGCGGCTTTGGCGCTTCTTGTCGGGTATCGAGCACGGCTCGCCGCAGTGGTCTCGCTCGTTTTTCTGATTTCGTTGCACAACCGAGCGCCGCTCCTGCTTCAGGGCGGGGACAACTTGTTGCTGCTCATCCTATTCTGGTTATGTTTTCTGCCGATAGGGCATCGCTATTCAGTGGATGCAGCCTTGGTTGATCCGCGTAAACCGCCTTCAATGCCCATCCCAAATCAGTATCTGTCCGTCGCTACGGTTGCGGTGCTGGGCCAAGCCATGGCCGTTTATTTTTTTTCTGCATTCTTAAAAAGTGGATCCGAATGGTATCCAGATGGCACCGCGATTTACTACGCCTTGCATCTTGATGAGCTCAACACATCGATAGCACACCTGTGGAAAGATGAATTGTGGCTGTCTAAACCGCTGACGCTCTATGTCTGGTGGCTTGAGTTGCTCGGCCCGATCTTGATGTTGTCGCCGGTGCTGCGCATGCCGCTCAGACTCGCGATGATGTTTGCCTTCATCAGTTTAGAGATTGGTTTCATCTTTAATCTGCACATTGGCCTCTTCCCTCTGGTCTCCATTAGTTCGATTTTACTGTTCACGCCCACCGAAGTTTGGGATCGGCTGCAGCAGCGTTTTATTGCCAGGCGCGGTGAGGGGTTGACGCTTTACTACGACCAGGGGTGTGAATTTTGCCTCAAGATGTGCGCGCTGCTGAAATGCTACCTGGTATTGCCAAAAGCCGATATTGCGCCTGCTCAGCGAGTACCTGAGATTGCAGAGATCCTCGATCGCGAATTCTCATGGGTAGTCACAGACCCTCAAGGCCAAACCCACATCAAGTGGGCCGCGATGGTGGCCGTCTTCGCGCATTCGCCACTATTTTTCTGGATGGCGCCCCCCTTGCGATGGATGGATGGATTGGGCACGGACCTTTACGAATGGGTGGCAGAAAATCGCGGTGCCTTTGGTCGCTATTTTGCCATTTGGTTGCCTTGGCGATCTGCGCCCAGTTTGCCGGGCTCGTTGACACATGGCCTCGCTCTTGTGCTGGCGCTCTATATTTTGCTTTTGAATCTCGCCACGGTCCCCGATTGGCGCCCGGGCTTTATGGATGAAGCTGAAGGTCGCCCTGTCAAGATTAATATGCCTAAAGGGTGGTACGCGCTAAAAAATACGCTGAGACTGGACCAGAAATGGAGCATGTTTGCGCCGTATCCCAAGAAATCCGATGGGTGGCTGGTGATTCCAGGCGTGACAGAGGACGGGCGGCTGGTCAATGTGTTCGATGCTGAGGGTGCGGTGACGTTCGAGAAGCCCGAGAGCATGTTTGTGAATTTCTACAGTAACTACCGGTGGCGGAAGTTTTTGACGCGTATTCCCACCAAGCGTTACGAAGCTTATCGGGCCCATTACGGCGGTTGGCTCTGTCGGCAGTGGAATGAGGGCCTGCCAAAGGGTCAACGACTGTCTGATTTCAATATCTACCGCATGCTAGAAGTCACGCAGTTGCCCGGGCGGCCCATGCGAGTGACGCGTCAGAAGGTTTGGCGGCATTATTGTTTGAAGGACACCGGTGACCAGGTGGAGTCTGTTTTGAAGGCTCAAGACCTCTGGGATCTCCCTTTAGCCTCAGCAAGTGATCAAGCGCTGGATCGGGGCTGAGAGCGGACGCAGCGTTGATCGCATGCTAGGAGTCACGCAGTTGCCCGGGCGGTCCATGCGAGTGAAGCGTCAGAAGGTTTTGCGCAAGATTGTTTGAAGGACACCAGACCAGGTGGAGTCTGTTTTGAAGGCTCAAGACCTCTGGGATCTCCCTTTGCCTCAGCAAGTGATCAAGCGCTGGATCGGGGCTGAGAGCGGACGCAGCGTTGATCGCATGCTAGACATCACGCAGTGGCCCGGGCGGCCCATGCGAGTGACGCGTCAGAAGGTTTGGCGCATGCTTGTTTGAAGGACACCGGTGACCAGGTGGAGTCTGTTTTGGAGGCTCAAGACCTCTGGGATCTCCCTCCGAACAAAAGAGAGCAGCGAGAGCGTCCAGGACGGGGTTGATTGCATGAGAGCCGCGACGATGCTCGTTGGCACTTGAGCGAAGCGCCTGGGTCTGCCATGGGACGGATCTGTCAGAGCGGCTGCCCTTGGTAGTAATGCCAGAGGAAAAGTGACGCGGCCGACCGATAGGGCGCCCACGACTCGGTGAGAGCTCTCGCCTCTTTAGCCGTCGGCCGTTTGTCTAACCCCTTGAGTCGACCCAGCGCCACCTGCAGCGCCAAGTCATCCGCTGGAAAAATATCGCGTCGCCCGAGGGAAAACATGAGGTAGATTTCTGCGCTCCAGCGGCCGAAGCCCCTCAGTTGCACGATGCGTTCGATGGCTTCCTCATCACCTAATTCGCCTAACTTTTTGATCCCTAACTGACCCGAGAGTTCGGCCTCGGCGAGCCCTCGAAGGTATTCGATTTTCCGAAATGACAGTCCAGCAGCACGCAAATCCTCATCGCTCACTTTCATGAGCGTGCGCGGCGTGAGGCGAGGGAGGCGCTTGCGAACCCGGCCCATGATGGCGTTGGCCGCGTGGGTTGAAATCTGCTGCGCGACCACGGTGTTGACGAAGGTTTCAAACCCCTCTGGCCTGATGCGAGGTTTGGGTTTGCCATAAGCGGTTAGCGCTTCGCGCATATCATCATCTCGCTTCGCGAGAGCATTTAGGGCTCGGGTGATGTGTCGTTGATCCATGGCAGTGTCCATTCAGCGTGTTAAGAGGATAAACCTGAAAGCATGGCCTGCCTATGACCGCGCTGAGCTAGTGCGTAGTACGTGCTCCACCACCTTGCCTTACGAGCACCTTGGGGTCTAAGAGCTGAGCACACCTGACCCATCGTACGGTGAGCGCGCTGGCCAGTAGCCTCATGAGGAATCTAAGCCTTTGCGAGGCAAGCTTTCTAGTCCGTGGTAAGGGCTGTAACGAGAAACGTCACACAATGCGCCGGCCCTAGACGAACTGAGCGCTCTGGTACGACACAGGGTCTGAGAGCCTCGCGGCGCTGTGCGCTCTCAGCACTCTGAGGCTCGTTGCTAGTAATCGCTGTAAAGCAGTGCTGGCAAGCATCTTTCAAGCGCGCGTGGGAAAAGGTTCCCTAACTGTGCAGACGAATACGATGCGAGTGCCGTGACCCATTGAGCGCTGACTTTGTGACGCGAGACCAGGGATCGCTGTGACGTTTTGTTTAGGCGCACCATCTAAGCGATCGCATAAAGTAGGTTCCGAACGCGCGCTAGCCGTTGCGACTCAAGTTATAGGGTTTTAGAATAACGTTATAACCAAATAAAAATCATCGAGTCACTCCATGACCATCCTGCCTTACTTTGACGCACCCACGGGGAGCCTGACTTACCTTTTGATTGATGATGCTTCGCGCCATTGCGCCATTATCGATCCTGTTCTAGATTTTGATCAGCCGAGCGGTAAGGTGCGTTATACCTCTGCCGACGCACTCCTGGCGGAAATCGACCAACGCAGCCTGACGCTTGACTGGATTTTAGAAACGCACGTTCATGCCGATCACCTCACGTCTGCACACTACCTTCACGAGAAAACGGGTGCCCCCGTGGGCATCGGCGAGGAAATCAAATCCGTTCGGACCATCTTTAACGGCATTTTCAATATTCCGGCATCTGAACCGCCGATTGATACCTTTTTTAATCAATTGCTCCAGGATGGGGAGACCATCCACGTGGGCGAACTTGAGATCAAGGTGATCGGCACACCCGGCCACACGCCAGCTTGCGTGTCCTACCTCTGTGAAAACGCTGTATTTGTTGGTGACACGCTTTTCCGTGCGGATTACGGCACCGCCAGGACAGACTTTCCCGGCGGTGATGCGGGCACGCTGTACGACTCCATCAACAAGTTGCTCTCTCTGCCGGACGATACCCAGTGTTATTTTTGCCACGATTATCCGCCGACGGCTGACACGCCGTTCGTGTATGTCTCCGACTTGAAAGCGCAGCAGCAAGACAATGTGCAATTCGCCCATCGTACGCGGGATGAGTTCATTGCCTTCAGGAATCGAAGGGACGCGGGGCTGGCAGCGCCTCGGCTCCTGTACCCATCGATTCAGGTCAATCTCCGAGCGGGACAATTGCCAAGCCCCGAAAGTAACGGGCGAATGTACGTGAAACTGCCCTTGGTGATCGCGTGATGGTTTGGGCGCTTGCGCTTCCCGGTGCGCTTGCCGTGGGGTTTTCTATGGGACTCTTCGGTTCTGGCGGGTCGATCCTTACGGTACCGATTCTGGTCTACATGCTCGAGTGGGATGAGAAGGTGGCCATCGCTTCGTCGCTTGCCATTGTCGGGCTTGTCGCCGCCATCACCAGTCTTCGTAATTTGAGTGCGAAACAGATTGACTGGCATGCGGTCCTTTGGTTCGGTATTCCCGGCGTCATCGGTACCTATTTGGGTGCTTATTTGTCGAAGTTCTTTCCGGGATGGGTACAGATGGCGACCTTTGCCGTGGTTATGGGGCTGGCCTCGTTCTTTATGTTGCGCCCGGCCCCGAAGCGGGACCCCGATGCGCCTGATCATGCGCTGGTTTGGATCATGATCGAGGGGCTGGCCGTGGGCGCGTTGACAGGGTTCGTTGGCGTTGGGGGAGGCTTCCTCATTGTACCTGCGCTGATCCTACTTGGTGGTCTCAATATGGCGCGAGCCACGGCGTCGAGTCTGGTGATTATTGCGCTGAAATCAGCGGCTGGATTTATTGGCTACCAACAGATACTGTCTGAAACCGGTCAAGTGCTGGATTGGGTGGTGATCGCCTGTTTCGTCGCGTTCGGGGTGCTCGGTAGCTGGTATGGCACGACGCTGGCCAGAACGGCGAATCAAGCGCGACTCCAGCAAGGATTTGGCGGCTTTTTGGTCATTATGGCGGGATGGATACTATGGCGCTCTGTGCTCGCGTGATCAGGGTAGGGCAGTCCTTGCTGACCCTTCGTTCTTTTGGAGCCATCATGGCTTTTTGGCTGCTTGCAGCCTGTGGAGATAACACAATGAGTGACGTAAACGACCAAGTCCAACTAAGTGGTCAAATCCAATTGACAGATTTGGACGCGTTGAAAGCAGCTGGGATCGGCACGATTATCAATAATCGGCCTGATGGAGAAGCCGCTGATCAACCAAGCTCCGCCGAAGTGGAAGCCAAGGCCCTAGCGTTGGGGATGCGTTATTTCTACGTGCCGGTGTCACCTAGGGGGATCACTGAGGAGAATGTCGCTGATATGCGCGCCGCGCTTGACCAGGCTGAAGGTGGCATCTTCGCTTATTGCCGCACGGGGAACCGTTCGGGGATCGTTCTCGCGGCAGCCAACGCTGCCCTATAATTCGGCTGGCTGGCGTTCTTCGGTTTGAAGGATGACGCCCCAGAAAGACGTCTGTTGGGTTAGCTACTCGGGTACAGCTTGTGTTCTCCGGCGGAGAGCTTGCTCGGTCAGCTCATAGTGAGTGATGCGATGCTGGCGCCTCATCAGCGTTTATCCCCATGCCACTCAGATCGACCTAAAAGAACCGCGCGTAACAAGCTTAGGCGTGCGATCGGCTACCGCCTCATGCCGCTTCTCCGTATACTCGACGACTCAATGAGTTCGAGGATAAGCGATGAGCGATCAAGCATGGGTTCCCCCAAAGGTCTGGGTTTGGGAATCACAAGACGGTGGGCGATTCACCAACATTAATCGGCCAATCGCTGGCCCGACCCACGATAAAGTGCTTCCCGTGGGTGAACATCCCTTGCAGCTTTATTCTCTCGCAACACCGAACGGCGTCAAAGTCACCGTCATGCTCGAAGAACTCTTAGAGCTTGGGCTGGATGCTGAATACGACGCTTGGATCATCAACATTGGCCAGGGCGACCAATTCGGTTCTGGTTTTGTTGATATCAATCCCAATTCCAAAATTCCGGCGTTGTTGGACCGCGGAACCGATCCAGGTACCCGCGTTTTTGAATCTGGGGCGATATTGCTTTACCTCGCCGAGAAGTTCGGTGCATTTGTGCCCACCGACTTAGCTGGCCGTGCCGAGTGTTACTCCTGGCTGATGTGGCAGATGGGCAGTGCGCCGTATTTGGGTGGTGGCTTCGGTCATTTTTATGCGTACGCACCGGAGAAATGGGAGTACCCGATTAATCGGTTTGCGATGGAAGCCAAGCGCCAGCTCGACGTGATCGACCGGAACTTGTCTACGCGCGCCTACTTGTGCGGTGACGAGTACACCATTGCCGACATGGCCGTGTACGCCTGGTATGGCGCCTGCGTTCTGCACAATATCTACGATGCGGCGGAATTCCTCGACGTGGCGACCTACACCAATATTGTGCGCTGGGCTAAAGCGATTGAGGCACGGCCCGCGGTCGACCGAGGCCGGCGAGTGAATCGCAGTTGGGGGCCGGAGGAAACGAGAGTTGTTGAGCGGCATTCGGCTGCCGACTTCGAGATAAAAACAGCCGAGTCTTGATGGAAACCGGTGCCCAGACCTAATCGTCTGGGCACCATGCACTTTGGGTTAGCCCGCAAGTGTTTGGTGACAGGCGCTCGCCAGTTCCTCACCCTTGGTGACGAAATGTTCCTTGAAAAACGCAGGCTGACCATCCCCCAAAAAGTCTTGAGGTGTGAGTACGCCCGAGAAGACGGGAATGCCCGTGTCTAGCTGCACCTGCATCAAGCCGCTGATCACCGCATGAGCAACAAACTCGTGACGGTAGATGCCGCCGTCGACGACAAGGCCACCGCAACAGACGGCGGCATAGTTGTTGGTCAGCGCGAGGATTTTGGCTTTGAGCGGAATTTCAAACGCGCCGGGGACTTCGAAGTAGTCGATGCTTCGGCTATCGAGTTCCGAGAACGTTCGGGTAAACGAATCTCGCATGGCATCGACAATATCTCTGTGCCAGCAGGATTGAACGAAGGCGATGCGGTGTTTGCCACGCGTTTCTGAGAAGTTGGAGCGAAAATCATTCATCTGTTGCAGTCCTGTCAATAAGTTCAACAACAGGGCAACGAGGTCTGCGACATTGATCAGCCGATCGGCTGCGTGCGCCTCATTCTCATAACCAGACTCTAACTGTCGGCCTCGGAATCTCACCGAGTCTGCTTGTCCTCCAGGAGTTACCGTTAAAGGTACCAGGCCCGGAGCGCCCGCGGGCTACTCCATTCGACTGAGTGTGCAGCCATCTTCTGAGATTACCGCCGGTGGGGACTTTCACCCCGCCCTGAGAATTCGCCCGTGGGCGAAGCGCGAACTATACGAGCCTCAAGCCCGATTGACAATGGACCGAGGCATGTTTCAAAGCGCTTCCAGGTAGTTTGCCCGAAGTACGTACTTTTGGATTTTGGTGGTCGACATGGGCCATTCCGTTACAAAGCGAATGTGGCGCGGCACTTTGAAACTCGCAATTTTTCCCTTGCAGAACTCGATCAATTCCTCAGCCGTGGCAGTTTGACCCTCGTGGAGCTCAATGTAAGCACATGCGACTTCCAGCAAGCGATCATCGGGCACGCCGATCACCTGAGGCATTTTGACCGCTGGGTGCGTGGAAAGCAGTGACTCAATTTCGATCGCGGCAACGTTTTCGCCGCCAACTTTGAGCATGTCCTTAATGCGGCCATGGAATTGGATGTGGCCGGTGGGTTCAATCGCGCAGAGATCACCCGTCCGAAACCAGTCATCAACAAAGCTTTCGGCGTTTTTGTCGGGCGCCTTGTAGTAGCCCTGAAAGACACTGTAGCCGCGCAGCCAGATTTCACCCTGCTCGCCGAAGGGAAGGTCTTCTAGGGTCTCCGGATGCACGACTTTCGCTTCGAGTCCGGGCATAGGCTGACCGCAGGTCCGGATTCGCAGCGCCAACGAATCTTCTGGGTGATGAAATGCGATCACACCGCCCGCTTCAGTGAGGCCGTAGGCGCTGGTTTGAACCGCCTGGGGGATCGCGGATTGGAATTTGGCTAAAACGTCAGGGGGTGCGGAATTGTTGATGCGCCGGATCGCGGACAGATCGCGGGATTGATAGTCGGGATGATCAATGAGCGCTTGCATGATGGTCGGAAAGCAAGAGAACGCCACCGTGGCCCGTTCGCGCTCCATGGCCGCTAGCGCATCACCCGCATCGAAGTGGGTGGTCGACATGACCGCGGCGCCGGCATCAATGCAGCAGAGAATGGGTAGGATTGACGCCATATGAAACATTGGCAGCGGCGCCCAAAATCGGTCTTGGTCGTTTAAAAAATACCGAGATCGGTTCATGTTTTGCCCGTTTCTAACCAGCATCGCCTGATGCAGAGGGCAGCCTTTGGGATCTGCTGTGGTGCCGGAGGTGTACATCATGATGCAAGGATCGAACGCCGTGGTGGCGTGGGTTAGCGCGCTGATTGCGTCCTGAGACACGCAGGCGCCGCCGGCAATAAACGCGTCCCAGGTCATGAACCCTTCGCGAGGGTTGCCCTGCATCACAAGCTGCTCCAGAAGTGGCGTTTGGCGAATGGTCAGTGCCTCTCGAATGAGATCGCCAAAATTGGCGTATTCGGAGATCAGGTCATGCGTGATAAGGAGTTTCAGGTCAGCGTTTTCGATAATGTAGGCGAGCTCAGCGGGCTTGTATCGTGCGTTGACCAAAACGGCGACCGCCCCCAACTTCGCCACGCCGAACAGGCACGCAACATAGGTCGGGCAGTTGGCCATGAGAATGCCCACGTGATCCCCTTTGGTGATGCCTTGAGCGGCCAATGCCTTGGCCACTTGGTTGGCAGCCTCGTTCAAGCTCTCGTAGGTGTGGCGCGCGTCATCAAAGATCAGCGCATCATGATCCGGGTAGCGAGCCACCGTGGCCTCAAAGTATTGGGCAAGGGATGACCAGAGAGGGTCGGCCTCCGTCGAGTCACGGTGATGTGTTTTTGTCTCAATTTTACCCATTGGGTTCGCCTCAACCTCCGCTTGGTGTGCGTCTCAAGGTTACCACGCAAAAGGAGGTTGGCGGGGCTCACGTGATTCGTTCAAGGGTCAACATGGGATGTGTGCAGTAGGCGCCCGAGTGTTTTAAGGCGCAGCTGCCCGTTCGGTGGGGATCGCTTCTAAATCGCTCAAATAACTCGGGTGTTCTCACGCCGAGGTGTGCTGAGTAAATGACTGTCGGTGAGCGAGCAGCTGCGCATCTAAGCGTATGAACCCTCCGAAGATAGGGTTCGGTGTTCGTCAAAAGTGGGCCCCCAGACGAGGGTCATGGCGCATCGATCAAGGCGCATCGATCAAGACGCATCGATCAAGACGCATTGGCCTTTTCTAAGAAAGCGCGATGCTCAGGCATTAGTCGCCATCGCGACACGTTCGGGCAACTGCTGATGGCAGGTCGGCGAGGTTGAATGGCGCTGCGCCCTCGGTCATAGTGCAGTTTGAAAGCCCAAGGCGCTGGACGGGTGAGTCTTTAGAATTTTGGAAAAGGGTGGTGCTTCTTAGCACCGCCTTATGGTTGCATTGCACCAGTTTGGAGAAGCGATAGATGCGTGTAGATCGATGGTCAAAAGGGTTGCTTGGGCTTGGGCTCTCGGCGCTCTCTTTAAGCGGCTTGGCCGCTGAATACTCCCCTGTAGATGCCGATTACCCGAAGAACGTTTACTTTGGGGATACGCACCTGCATACCCGAAATTCAGCCGATGCGTATTCGCTCGGCAACCTTAATTTGACCCCTGCGGATGCCTTCCGTTTTGCCCAGGGTCAGGAACTCACGGCGCACAACGGCATGCGAGTCCAGTTGCGTCGACCGCTTGATTTTTTAGTGGTTTCTGATCACTCAGAGTATCTCGGCGGTTACTACCGATTCAACGTTAATGATCCCATCGTCACTGCAACGGATGCTGGCGTCCAGTGGCAGGACTTTGTGAGAGAAGGCAATCCGAATCAGATGATGGGGACGTTTACCGGCAGTATGGCTGACCCCGAGGCGTACCCACCTTTCCCGAAGGAGACACAAAAGCTAATTTGGGAGGATGTCACGCTCACGGCTGACGATCACAATCAGCCCGGCCGATTCACGGCATTTATCGGTTACGAGTGGACGGCCATGATCAATGGCAACAATTTGCACCGCGTGGTGATTTATCGAGATGGCGCGGAGAAAGCCAAACAAATGGCGCCCTTTACTTCGCAGGAAAGCGCGGACCCGAGAGACTTGTGGGATGCGCTTCAAGCCGTTGAGGATCAAACCGGGGCCAAAGTGATGGCCATTGCCCATAACGGCAATCTCTCTAACGGCATGATGTTCCCCAGCCAGACCGTGGATGGCGAAAAGCTGACCTTGGCCTACGCTGAGACACGGGCTCGGTGGGAGCCAATCTATGAGGTCTCGCAAGTGAAAGGTGATGGCGAGGCGCACCCAACGCTCAGCCCTGACGATGAATTTGCTGATTTCGAAAATTGGGACTGGGACAACATTGGCCGCACGGAAGAAAAAGAAGACTGGATGCTCGAACATGAGTATGCCAGGGGCGCCTTAAAGCTTGGTCTGCAGTATGAAGCGAGCCTCGGCGTGAACCCCTTTAAAGTGGGGCTTATTTCAAGCACCGATGGCCATAACACCATATCAACCACCGAAGAGGATAACTTCTTCGGCAAGTTCCCCGAATCGGAACCTGGCCCAGAGCGGTTTACCAACGCGATGGCGAACAATCAGTTGTGGCAGAACGCGAAGCTCGTGGCTTCAGGTTATGCCGCCGTATGGGCGACCGAGAATACTCGTGAGGCACTGTTTGATGCCATGCAGCGCAAAGAAGTCTATGCCACGACCGGATCGCGCATGCAGGTCCGTTTTTTTGGGGGCTGGGGCTACGCGGATGATGTGGTGGACCATGCCAATTACCTAGACACCGCCTATGGCGGCGGGGTTCCAATGGGCGGTGACCTCACGGCCGGGCCAGACGGTGAGGCGCCCCGATTCATTGTCGTTGCTGCCCGCGATCCCGACGGCGCGAACCTCGATCGAGTGCAAATTGTTAAAGGTTGGCTCGCGGCGGATGGTTCGCTGCAAGAAAAGGTTTATGACGTTGCTTGGTCAGGCGACCGAGCGATTGATCCGGCGACCGGCAAGCTGCCACGGGTGGGTAGCACGGTGGATGTCGCGCGCGCAACGTACAAGAACACGATTGGCGCCCCAGAACTCGCGGTGGTGTGGCAGGACCCCATGTTTAAACCAGAAGAGCGTGCCTTCTACTACGCTCGGGTGTTAGAAATCCCAAGGCCGCGTTGGACCACGGTGGATGCCATGTATTTTGGCATTGAGCGACCCGATCATGTGCCCGCGAGCATTCAAGACCGAGCTTATACGTCGCCCATTTGGTACACGCCTTGAGGCTAACCGAGTGGGCACAGCAGCCCATGGTGCAGTTTTTGGCAATTGGGGGGGTGCTGTCGGCGCTCTGGTGGGGACTCTGGGCGCCACCTGCGGATGATCCTAATCGAATCGAAGTGACCCAAGCTGCGATTGAGCAGTTCATGCAATTTAGAACGCGGAATTTTTCCGATGCAGCATCGGACCGTTTTACGCAGATGACCCCCGCTGCGCGACG
>Ga0255761_10002632_pt1 | contig 16483 bp, 9 predicted proteins | sample 071ome_29_FD_179961 | JGI IMG/M metagenome (GOLD analysis project Ga0255761, IMG submission 179961) | Coastal salt marsh microbial communities from the Groves Creek Marsh, Skidaway Island, Georgia - 071407BT metaG (version 2) | ecosystem: Environmental > Aquatic > Marine > Intertidal zone > Salt... | reverse complement strand
CGCCCGGGCTAGGTCAGAGCCAAGCGACCTGCTTGACTGTCGATAATTTCCAAACTAGTTTCGGGGTGTCCACGCGTGTCTTGGTGCGGCCAATCGGCCTTGACATGGTAGAGGTCGGCGGTTCGACAAACGCGACCATAGGAGTGTTTGGACCACCGTAGCAACGCGCAGGTGCCCGCAGGGTTCAATCGCCAGATGCAATGGCGATTGAAGACCATCCTGCCGGTCCTACCAAATACGACAGACCCGGCCTTGTGCCGGGTTTTTCGTATTTGGCCTAGCGCTAGCTGGGGGTTCGAACTGGAGGTTCGAACAAATGCGACCCTAGGAGCATTTGACACCGAGCGCCCGTGGCGCGAAGCCCACAGGGACGAAACAGGCCTGAGCCTGTTTCGGGTAATCCGCCTGGTCCTACCCAACCTGTGTGACTGTTTGGTGGACCAGTTCTCCGCCGATGTCCAGAACATGGGGGGTGGCCGCTGGGATACCTCGACTCTGATCCAGCGGCTGCGTCGCCTCTAGGAACAAAGACGTCCCGCGAATTCAGAGTAGGTTGCGCGCCGCCGGGGCGCCCTGCTCCCTCAGGCTCAGCAGTACACCGTCGCGCAGGACAATAACCGGTCCTGCAAACTGGTCTTCAACACCGCGTAAGAACGGCCCCTCCAGAAACTTTTTCGGGAGTGGTGGAATCATATGGGTAAAAGCCAGAGCCTGTGCCCCGGCTGAGTGGGCGACCGTAGCCGCCTCCACAGGGGTCGCGTGATAGGAAGGAACATCATGCATGACCGTGGTCAGCACGTGTTGTCCGTCAGACCGAGCTGCAGCCTCGATCTCTGCGAGCATGTCAGCGTTGGTCGCCTCGTGAACAAGTAAATTGGTATCCCGAGCGGCACGCGCAAGATTGTCCGACATCTCGGTATCACCGCTAATGACAACACTCATACCCGCGTGCTCAATCCGGTAGCCAACCGCGGAATCTACCGGTCCGTGAGGTACACGGAAGGCCCGAACAACCGTTGTATCATCGCGATAGACCTCGGTCAGAATACCGTCTTCAGGGACATCGAAAGGGTCTGCTACCAACTCAAAAACATGCGGTGACACCGACAACGACGTGTGGTGTGCAATGCGGTACCGATGATCCTGGCCAAACGCCAGATTAAACCCTGCCGCGATCTGCTCGACACCGGCTGGTCCTATCAGGCGCATAGACGTATCGATCTGATCGCCAAGATTTCGTTGAAGAGCAAGGCTTCCGAGACCCGCGATGTGATCCGAGTGAAAGTGGGTCAGGAATACGGCCGCTATGCGCCCAGGACGAAGTCCCATGCTTGCCAAGGTCTTTGGTGCGCCCTCGCCGACATCAAACACCAACAGCTTTCCACCCGCGATGACCGCCGTACATGCCCCCGCCATGGTCAGATCCGGCAGAGGAGTTCCACTGCCGCAGGAGGCAACATGGAGCCCCTCAGATAGCTCGCTGACAATATCCGATGTGATCTGGGCGTAGACCGCACGCTTGAAAAGCATAACGGCGAACGTATCGCGTCCCAGAAACAAGGCCAGCGCCAGGGCGGGGACTGTCAGCCACACGAGGCGCCTCACGCTGGAACCGCGGGCATCACCGCACCTGCTGCTTCGCCAAAACCAATTGACCGAAAACCCTCGCGCTCGCAGCCACCGCGCAGCGTGAGTACGTCACCGTCCGCCAGCGAGGTCCGGGTTGATCCGTCTTCAAGCACTACCGGTGTTTGCCCCATCTTACCCAACTCTAGCAACGCACCCGCCTCCCCATCCGTCGGTCCACTGATGGTACCGGTGCCAAGAAGATCACCCGTATTCAACGGACAGCCGTTGGAAGTGTGGTGCGCGACCAACTGAGCCGGGTTCCAGTACGAAGACGAGTAGTTGGCGCGGGACAACCGCTGCAGCGATCCCAGCGCCGGCTTGATATGGGCCTCGACGTTAATACTGACGTGCCCGGACCTATCGTTTGCCGTCGACCTCAGATGCGGCAACGGCGGGGGGTCACCCTCAAACCGCTTGAACGCTGGCACTCGAAATGGCGCCAGTGCCTCCATGGTCACGATCCAGGGCGAGATCGTAGTTGCGAAGCTTTTGGCGAGGAAGGGTCCCAGTGGTTGATACTCCCATGCCTGAATGTCCCGCGCGGACCAATCGTTGAGCAGGACAACGCCGAACAGATGATCCTCTGCCTGGTCGATGGCAACCGTATCACCAAACCCCGTGCCGGGGCCGATGACAAAGCCAAGTTCTGTTTCAAAATCCACGAAGCGAGACGGCGCGAACGTCGGCTGGCTGCTATCCGGCGTCATGATCTGACCCCAGGGCCGACGCACTGCAGTGCCCGATAACACGATGGATGATGCACGGCCGTGATACGCGATAGGCATCCATTTGAAGTTCGGCGTCAAAGGGTCGTCAGGACGAAACAACTTGCCCGCGTTGTAAGCATGGAAATAAGAGGTAAAGAAGTCGGTGAAGTCCCGGGAGAGCACCGGGAGTCCAAGCTCCACCTGGTCCAGCGGTGTCAGGAAGCGCTCAACCTGAGAACGACGACTGGTATCTGATAGAGCCTGACTGAGATCAGACCGCAGTTGACGCCAGGTCGTGCGGCCAGACGCAGCGAGTTCATTCAGGTTTTCAGTGTAGACAGCGTCGACAGCGGCAAGATCAAGAATGTGATCGCCAATGGCGGTACAAGCGCGGAAGGCATCATTGCTCCCCGCTATGCGGTACATCCCAAGCGGGAGATTTTGAATCGGGAAGTCTGTCTTGACGCGATTCGCGGGCTCAAACCAACTCTCCAAATCAATAGCGTGGGTATGATCGACCTCAGTCATCGCGTCGCTCCAATGATTCGCCATACCGGGTACCCCCGAGATTCGGATCCGGTTTTTTTGAGTAGCGGTTCAACCAGAAGCGCTGGAACAATCCGCGAGGACCGACATCGAGTGGCGGGTACATCATCTGGGTCGGGAACACTGTTGCGCGTGTGAATACAGGGCGCGGATTTGAAAGTTCCCGAAAGCCCTCGACACCGTGGTAAGAACCAAAACCCGAATTGCCCACGCCGCCAAACGGCACGGCCGCATTGACTACATGCCATCCCCAGTCGTTGATTGTCACACCACCGGAACGAGTCTCCGCCAGAACACGATCTCGCGATGCTGAGTCGGTACTGAACAGGTAAAGCGCCAACGGACAGGGCTGATCACCCACATAAGCTATGGCTTCAGCAAAATCCCGGTAGCTCAGCACCGGCAGAATGGGGCCGAAAACCTCCTCCTGGGCTATCTGCATGTCAGGAGTGACACCGGTAACGATGTGCAGTGGCACTCGATTGCCTGATTCCCAGGGTGCGCAGGGAATGACAGTGGCACCTTTTTCCCTGGCGTCATCGAGCATCGCCCGAATACGTTGGGTGTGGCGGTCGTTGATCAGACTGCAGTACTCCTCCCGACCTTCGGTTCCGTCGGGGAAGAATCGTTGAAAAGATGCTTTCACCTGCGCCACAAACTGGGCGACCTTCGCCTCAGGCACCAGGACATAGTCGGGTGCGACGCAGATCTGGCCGGACATAGCAGCTTTGCCATGAGTGATGCGCAGTGCTGCGTCATCAACATCGTAATCCGGTGCAACAATCGCGGGCGACTTACCACCCAGCTCAAGGGTCACCGGAACAAGATTTTGCGCTGCCGCGGCCATGACGATTCGGCCCACTCGTGGGCTACCCGTAAAGATCAGGTGATCGAAGGGCAGCGCGGTGAATGCCGCCGGATCCGACAGTTCATCGCCAAACACCGCGACTTCCTCCTCCGAAAAAATCTCGGACAGCAACTGTTTGATCACCGCGTTTGCCAGTGGGGTATCTTCGGGTAGTTTGATCATGGCGCGGTTGCCAGCAGCCAGAGCGGTGACCAGTGGACCGATGGACAGATAAAGTGGCATGTTCCAGGGCGCTACGATTCCGACGACACCTTTCGGCTGGTAGGTCACCTTCAGCGAATTCGGCCCTGCAAAGAGGGCCTGCGGACTGCGGCGTTCAGGCTTCATCCACTTTTTGATATGGCGGCGCGCGTGATCAAGAACCCAAAGGGTTCCGATGACTTCGATCAAACGGCTTTCGAAATGGGGTCTTCCGCCAAAGTCTGCACTCACCGCGTCAGCGAAAACATCCTGATAACGCTCCAGTTGAGTTCGCAGAGCGCGCAATTTTCCAATACGCTCTGCCACAGTGCTCGGTGCAGATCGAGCTGCAAGCCTTTGCTGCGCCAAGATTTCAGTCAAGCGATTCATGCGCGTCCTCCTCGGCAATCTCGGTTGAGAACTGTCGCTCCTTCGCGGCCAGCTGCGCAGAAACCATCGCGATCATCTGGGCCGTGAAGTTGCCAACGAGGCTACCGTCAGCGTTCATGGTTTTTATTTCTGCCTCGTTAAAACCTAATTCCTGACAGATCGCTTCGTTCTGCTCACCCTGCTCCGAAGGTGCTCCGACCGCCGGAAGTTCAGCGCCGGAAAACTTCCATGGACGACCGGGAAGCCGATACTCACCCCCCCGCCGATCTGGCACCCGGAAAGTGGCGCCCCAGTAATCGGCCCACTCGCTATCCGCAAGCTGCTCCATAGTGCGGACTTCACCAATGGCGATTTTCGCTTCATCAAACTGAGCGTCCAGCGTGGCCATATCAGGGAATGTCCAGATCCATCGCTGCACAACATCTTTCAGTTCCTCGAGGTTCGCCCGCCTCAATGCCGAACTACGAAAGCGCAGATCGTCCATCAAGTCGGGGCGGCGCATGGCGGCCACAAACCAAGTGAATGTGATGGTGTTCACCAGGCTAATAGCACTCATAAACTGCTCACCGTTGGGGCCGGTGAAGAACGAGCCGTCGGTGGCGCCGAGAATGGCCGGATCATCACCCGCATCAAGTCCATTCAGGTCCATGTGCGCATGCTCGTTAATCGTCATCAATGTAGCGGCCATCGACACATCGATGTGTTGCCCCTTACCTGTGCGCGCTCGCTGCTGCAGCGCTGCGAGTACCGCAATCGTGGCTTGAAGTCCCGCATAAACATCGGCATGGCTTAGCGCATCTGTTTGTGGGACTTTTAGGTTGTCGCCAAAGTGGCGGAAACTGTGGTGGGTAAACCCTGTCTCCGCTTGCACAGTCGGCGCATAGGCCATTCGACCGCGCCACGGCCCACCCTGGCCGTAGCCCGAAATAGACACATAGATCAGTCGCGGATTGCGGTCCTTCAGACTCTCGTAATCAAAGCCAAATGACGCGAGCGTGCCGGGCCGGAAGTTCTCCACCAGAATATCGGCCTGGTCTATTAGACGATGGGCGATCTCCTTAGCGTCAGGTTTGTTGAGATCAATAGAAATGTTCCGTTTACCCGCGTTCTGCTGGGCGTAATAACCCGTCACACCGTTAGGATTGATGGGTGCGGCAAGGCGAGACACATCGCCCCGGGGTGGTTCAATCTTGATGACGTCTGCGCCGAGATCCTGCAGTGTCTTGCCACAGAGCGGTCCGGCAAGGACCCGGGAGAAGTCAACAACGTTGATACCTTCAAGCGGTGAGGTCATGGCTTACTTCCCCGTGAATTCAGCGAGGCCTGGGCCCCTTGTCATAAGGCTTTCAAGCCCTATTTTTAGATCTTCAGAAGCCCACAACGGCAATTGCATTTGCTCCATAGCCTCGTCGGCCGCCTCGACGCCATGCGCAGCCGCGAGGTTAGCGAGCTGCTTGGTGATGGTATGTGCCAGTGTGGGTCCGTTACCCAGCTCCTGGGCAATAACCATTGCGGCTTCGTCTAGCTTTTCGTCGTCAACCACGCGGTTGATAATGTTCCATCGCTCAAGGGTCTCTGCATCATAGCGACGCCCCAGCATCGATATTTCTTTTGCGCGCGCGACCCCGGCCCGCTGAACTTGACGCTGAATCGCACCCATTAGGGGATTGATGCCGATGGTAGCCTCCACCGAGCCAATTTTTGCCGAGCGCGCTGCAATCACGAAGTCACACGCAAGCGCCATCTCGAAGCCACCGCCCACACACACGCCCTGAACGGCTGCCACAATAGGGAGAGGAAAGCTTTCTAGTTCACGGAGAAAGGCAAGCGGCGATACGGATAACTTGCCGTCGGGGCCCACTGCATCAACAAACAATGAGGTGTCTGCACCTGCCGAAAAGTGGCGCAGACCACTCTTTAGCAACACGGCGCGGGCGCCTCCATTCTGCGCCTCAAGCAGTGCTCGCCGCATACCGGCCATCAGGTCGAGCCCAAGCAAATTATGGGGGGCAAAGGCCATTGTTAGGATCGCCACCGGACCCTCTCGGGTTACGGTGACACATTGGTTATCAGCCACAGCAATCTCTCCCTAGCCAAATGGGCTACTTTTCACGAGTGCCCAAATTAACCAACCCGCCTAGGAAGAATCAGGTGATATAGTGCCGAATTGGAGGTGAAATGATGCCAGCCCCACCCAGTAAGCCTCAGCCCAGCGGTTATGGCTTAAAAGCCTTGTTTGATGAGTTGGCTGACCAGGGTGTCAGTCAGCGAGCGGTTCTCAGAGCAGCGAAATTACGATCGCTTACGGGAACGCTATCGCAGGCCCAGCGACTGGCCATTTTGCGTGCTGCTAAGGAGCACAGCACGCACAGACTTACCGCCCTTAAGGCAGGGCAAAGACAACGTGTCCATCACTTTGGCGTCTATGGTTTCGCGCTGGCGACCAGCCCCACTTTCTATGACGCCTTTATGTTCGGTCGCCAGCACCTCGAGCTCGCAGGTGCGGTCCTGCAGATTTCATTCCACACCAATAGCCGCGTAGGCATTCTTCGCAGTGAAAATCCCGCCACGCTTGGCAGCTTGCTGCCGTTTGCAGCGGAGTTCTGGCGCAGTTCGATGACTACCCTGCTGAGCGAGATCTTGGGAAAGCCCTTTCCATCGGTGCTAATGCGCTTTCCTTTCCCAGCACCCGCCTATGCCATCGATTATCGATCACAGTTTAATTGCCCCATTGAGTTCGATAGCCCGACCATGGAGTGGCACTTCGACGCCAACATTCTTCGGGAGCCTTGTGCCAGCGCCAGCAGCGTGACCGCGACAATCTGTCAGGAATTCTGTGAGACCATGATCGAGAAGGCAGGTGGCAGTTCGCCGTTGCAACGCGACCTAAGGGCTTTCATTCTCGGCAATACAGGGCGCAGAACCACCGCGGAGGATGCGGCAGGTGCGGTGGGCCTTGCCAAGCGCACGCTTTTCCGCCGCTTGAAAAGCGAGGGCATCAGCTTTCAAGCATTGCTTGATCAGACACGGTCTTCCCTTGCTCGCGAGTATTTGGAGAGCACTGCGCTAGGCACCGCCGAGATTGCGGACCGCTGTGGCTACGGCGATGAAGCGAACTTCCGAAAGGCATTTCAGCGCTGGCACGGAATAAGCGCCAGCCAATGGCGCTTAAAACAAACACAAACGCGGCGTGAAAACAAAATAGAAAGGGGTTAAGTTCTGGGCGTCCACGCGTGTCTTGGTGCGGCCGATCGGCCTTGACATGGTAGAGGTCGGCGGTTCGAATCCGCCTGGTCCTACCAAAATCAAAAACCCGCCTTTAGGTGGGTTTTTTGGTTTTGGAGGATTAGGGTTGGATAAGAGCCGCTGTTCGACAAACGTGACCAAAGGAGCGTTTGGTCCGCCGCAGCAAAGCGAAGGCGCCCGCAGGGTTCAATCGCCAGAAGCAATGGCGATTGAAGACATTCCGCCTGGTCCTACCAGTTTTTTAAGCCGCTGTTTTTATTCAATTTTATTTTTTTGAGAATCGCGCGTTTTGGCGTTTTTCTGCGCCTGGACGCTACGGCAGGAGGGCAGTGAACAGCTATTCGCTTCTCTTATCCAGAGGATTGGGTGGCATATTTGGCTGCTTCAGGTGGATACTCAGTTGGTTAGTGCTACACTGCTGTTATCCCTCTATCTGACTCTCTACGTGCGGATGGTGATCACCATCACAGGAGTCAACGCCATCACTTTATCCCTTCAAGTTTCTGCCGCCTTGTTAGAGCCTCAGAAATGAGGAAAACCAATTACTCCTTTGAGAAAAGGCAGCGCGAGATTGCCAAGCAGAAAAAGAAAGAAGCTAAACGCGATAGGAAAACTGAGAAGGCTGTCCAAAGTGATAAAGAAGAAAACCCTGAAAATTTCGTCTGAAGCGAAGCGTGCCGAGATAGCGGAGGAAACTGAATCGTTTCTGAGGGCTGGCCACGAAATCAACCGCATACCGTATGGTGTATCGGGTCTAGATCCATTGGGCCGTGGTAAGCCCACAACACATGGACAATCAAAAAAATAGGGCTGTGGAGTTCCGCCTCTGGCAGAGATGTGTCGAAAATAGCTACGCGGGGTTCTGCTCTAAGAGATTAAGTGGGCTATCGTAGCACCAACTTAAATATGACTGCGCTTAGACGCAGTGGGGGACATTATGAAATCTGACGAACTCTGCGAGAAATTGCTCGCGGCAGAAGCTCAATATATGCGCAACCAAATTGTCGATCGACTTTGCCTCTGGCACCGTTGTCGCGATGACAGAGATCTGCTGTTGGCCCTAGGTACAGTAGAGGAGCTGGTTAACATTGAAGACCACAGTGCCGCAGCCTAGGGAAGGCCAAGTGCACGATGAATTGCTGGGTAAGATCATCACGTCTTTGATTCAGTTCAAGCTGACCAAGGAATCAAAGCATTACCTCGATACTATCGACCTTTTAGATGAGCTAGTGCTAGAGACCACAGGGCAGCAGGACGACATCTTAAGTGGTTGGGAGCCGGCTTTGATGGGGGTGGTGTTTGACGAAAACGGGGACTCAATACCCTGCTACAGCGCTGCCAGAGTTATTGAGCAGTACCTAGGGGAAGGTTTCTCTAGAGAGGAAGCAGCATCAGCGCTTTTTTCTGCTAGCGAGGGCATCAAAATGATGTGGATACACCCCGCCAAATCTGCAGGCGCAGAACCACCTCAAGCAGATACAAGCCTCAGGCTGGTTTAATTGCTGTCATTGCTCTTTTCTCCGCAGCGCCCGGGCTAGGTCAGAGCCAAGCGACCTGCTTGACTGTCGATAATTTCCAAACTAGTTTCGGGGTGTCCACGCGTGTCTTGGTGCGGCCAATCGGCCTTGACATGGTAGAGGTCGGCGGTTCGACAAACGCGACCATAGGAGTGTTTGGACCACCGTAGCAACGCGCAGGTGCCCGCAGGGTTCAATCGCCAGATGCAATGGCGATTGAAGACCATCCTGCCGGTCCTACCAAATACGACAGACCCGGCCTTGTGCCGGGTTTTTCGTATTTGGCCTAGCGCTAGCTGGGGGTTCGAACTGGAGGTTCGAACAAATGCGACCCTAGGAGCATTTGACACCGAGCGCCCGTGGCGCGAAGCCCACAGGGACGAAACAGGCCTGAGCCTGTTTCGGGTAATCCGCCTGGTCCTACCCAACCTGTGTGACTGTTTGGTGGACCAGTTCTCCGCCGATGTCCAGAACATGGGGGGTGGCCGCTGGGATACCTCGACTCTGATCCAGCGGCTGCGTCGCCTCTAGGAACAAAGACGTCCCGCGAATTCAGAGTAGGTTGCGCGCCGCCGGGGCGCCCTGCTCCCTCAGGCTCAGCAGTACACCGTCGCGCAGGACAATAACCGGTCCTGCAAACTGGTCTTCAACACCGCGTAAGAACGGCCCCTCCAGAAACTTTTTCGGGAGTGGTGGAATCATATGGGTAAAAGCCAGAGCCTGTGCCCCGGCTGAGTGGGCGACCGTAGCCGCCTCCACAGGGGTCGCGTGATAGGAAGGAACATCATGCATGACCGTGGTCAGCACGTGTTGTCCGTCAGACCGAGCTGCAGCCTCGATCTCTGCGAGCATGTCAGCGTTGGTCGCCTCGTGAACAAGTAAATTGGTATCCCGAGCGGCACGCGCAAGATTGTCCGACATCTCGGTATCACCGCTAATGACAACACTCATACCCGCGTGCTCAATCCGGTAGCCAACCGCGGAATCTACCGGTCCGTGAGGTACACGGAAGGCCCGAACAACCGTTGTATCATCGCGATAGACCTCGGTCAGAATACCGTCTTCAGGGACATCGAAAGGGTCTGCTACCAACTCAAAAACATGCGGTGACACCGACAACGACGTGTGGTGTGCAATGCGGTACCGATGATCCTGGCCAAACGCCAGATTAAACCCTGCCGCGATCTGCTCGACACCGGCTGGTCCTATCAGGCGCATAGACGTATCGATCTGATCGCCAAGATTTCGTTGAAGAGCAAGGCTTCCGAGACCCGCGATGTGATCCGAGTGAAAGTGGGTCAGGAATACGGCCGCTATGCGCCCAGGACGAAGTCCCATGCTTGCCAAGGTCTTTGGTGCGCCCTCGCCGACATCAAACACCAACAGCTTTCCACCCGCGATGACCGCCGTACATGCCCCCGCCATGGTCAGATCCGGCAGAGGAGTTCCACTGCCGCAGGAGGCAACATGGAGCCCCTCAGATAGCTCGCTGACAATATCCGATGTGATCTGGGCGTAGACCGCACGCTTGAAAAGCATAACGGCGAACGTATCGCGTCCCAGAAACAAGGCCAGCGCCAGGGCGGGGACTGTCAGCCACACGAGGCGCCTCACGCTGGAACCGCGGGCATCACCGCACCTGCTGCTTCGCCAAAACCAATTGACCGAAAACCCTCGCGCTCGCAGCCACCGCGCAGCGTGAGTACGTCACCGTCCGCCAGCGAGGTCCGGGTTGATCCGTCTTCAAGCACTACCGGTGTTTGCCCCATCTTACCCAACTCTAGCAACGCACCCGCCTCCCCATCCGTCGGTCCACTGATGGTACCGGTGCCAAGAAGATCACCCGTATTCAACGGACAGCCGTTGGAAGTGTGGTGCGCGACCAACTGAGCCGGGTTCCAGTACGAAGACGAGTAGTTGGCGCGGGACAACCGCTGCAGCGATCCCAGCGCCGGCTTGATATGGGCCTCGACGTTAATACTGACGTGCCCGGACCTATCGTTTGCCGTCGACCTCAGATGCGGCAACGGCGGGGGGTCACCCTCAAACCGCTTGAACGCTGGCACTCGAAATGGCGCCAGTGCCTCCATGGTCACGATCCAGGGCGAGATCGTAGTTGCGAAGCTTTTGGCGAGGAAGGGTCCCAGTGGTTGATACTCCCATGCCTGAATGTCCCGCGCGGACCAATCGTTGAGCAGGACAACGCCGAACAGATGATCCTCTGCCTGGTCGATGGCAACCGTATCACCAAACCCCGTGCCGGGGCCGATGACAAAGCCAAGTTCTGTTTCAAAATCCACGAAGCGAGACGGCGCGAACGTCGGCTGGCTGCTATCCGGCGTCATGATCTGACCCCAGGGCCGACGCACTGCAGTGCCCGATAACACGATGGATGATGCACGGCCGTGATACGCGATAGGCATCCATTTGAAGTTCGGCGTCAAAGGGTCGTCAGGACGAAACAACTTGCCCGCGTTGTAAGCATGGAAATAAGAGGTAAAGAAGTCGGTGAAGTCCCGGGAGAGCACCGGGAGTCCAAGCTCCACCTGGTCCAGCGGTGTCAGGAAGCGCTCAACCTGAGAACGACGACTGGTATCTGATAGAGCCTGACTGAGATCAGACCGCAGTTGACGCCAGGTCGTGCGGCCAGACGCAGCGAGTTCATTCAGGTTTTCAGTGTAGACAGCGTCGACAGCGGCAAGATCAAGAATGTGATCGCCAATGGCGGTACAAGCGCGGAAGGCATCATTGCTCCCCGCTATGCGGTACATCCCAAGCGGGAGATTTTGAATCGGGAAGTCTGTCTTGACGCGATTCGCGGGCTCAAACCAACTCTCCAAATCAATAGCGTGGGTATGATCGACCTCAGTCATCGCGTCGCTCCAATGATTCGCCATACCGGGTACCCCCGAGATTCGGATCCGGTTTTTTTGAGTAGCGGTTCAACCAGAAGCGCTGGAACAATCCGCGAGGACCGACATCGAGTGGCGGGTACATCATCTGGGTCGGGAACACTGTTGCGCGTGTGAATACAGGGCGCGGATTTGAAAGTTCCCGAAAGCCCTCGACACCGTGGTAAGAACCAAAACCCGAATTGCCCACGCCGCCAAACGGCACGGCCGCATTGACTACATGCCATCCCCAGTCGTTGATTGTCACACCACCGGAACGAGTCTCCGCCAGAACACGATCTCGCGATGCTGAGTCGGTACTGAACAGGTAAAGCGCCAACGGACAGGGCTGATCACCCACATAAGCTATGGCTTCAGCAAAATCCCGGTAGCTCAGCACCGGCAGAATGGGGCCGAAAACCTCCTCCTGGGCTATCTGCATGTCAGGAGTGACACCGGTAACGATGTGCAGTGGCACTCGATTGCCTGATTCCCAGGGTGCGCAGGGAATGACAGTGGCACCTTTTTCCCTGGCGTCATCGAGCATCGCCCGAATACGTTGGGTGTGGCGGTCGTTGATCAGACTGCAGTACTCCTCCCGACCTTCGGTTCCGTCGGGGAAGAATCGTTGAAAAGATGCTTTCACCTGCGCCACAAACTGGGCGACCTTCGCCTCAGGCACCAGGACATAGTCGGGTGCGACGCAGATCTGGCCGGACATAGCAGCTTTGCCATGAGTGATGCGCAGTGCTGCGTCATCAACATCGTAATCCGGTGCAACAATCGCGGGCGACTTACCACCCAGCTCAAGGGTCACCGGAACAAGATTTTGCGCTGCCGCGGCCATGACGATTCGGCCCACTCGTGGGCTACCCGTAAAGATCAGGTGATCGAAGGGCAGCGCGGTGAATGCCGCCGGATCCGACAGTTCATCGCCAAACACCGCGACTTCCTCCTCCGAAAAAATCTCGGACAGCAACTGTTTGATCACCGCGTTTGCCAGTGGGGTATCTTCGGGTAGTTTGATCATGGCGCGGTTGCCAGCAGCCAGAGCGGTGACCAGTGGACCGATGGACAGATAAAGTGGCATGTTCCAGGGCGCTACGATTCCGACGACACCTTTCGGCTGGTAGGTCACCTTCAGCGAATTCGGCCCTGCAAAGAGGGCCTGCGGACTGCGGCGTTCAGGCTTCATCCACTTTTTGATATGGCGGCGCGCGTGATCAAGAACCCAAAGGGTTCCGATGACTTCGATCAAACGGCTTTCGAAATGGGGTCTTCCGCCAAAGTCTGCACTCACCGCGTCAGCGAAAACATCCTGATAACGCTCCAGTTGAGTTCGCAGAGCGCGCAATTTTCCAATACGCTCTGCCACAGTGCTCGGTGCAGATCGAGCTGCAAGCCTTTGCTGCGCCAAGATTTCAGTCAAGCGATTCATGCGCGTCCTCCTCGGCAATCTCGGTTGAGAACTGTCGCTCCTTCGCGGCCAGCTGCGCAGAAACCATCGCGATCATCTGGGCCGTGAAGTTGCCAACGAGGCTACCGTCAGCGTTCATGGTTTTTATTTCTGCCTCGTTAAAACCTAATTCCTGACAGATCGCTTCGTTCTGCTCACCCTGCTCCGAAGGTGCTCCGACCGCCGGAAGTTCAGCGCCGGAAAACTTCCATGGACGACCGGGAAGCCGATACTCACCCCCCCGCCGATCTGGCACCCGGAAAGTGGCGCCCCAGTAATCGGCCCACTCGCTATCCGCAAGCTGCTCCATAGTGCGGACTTCACCAATGGCGATTTTCGCTTCATCAAACTGAGCGTCCAGCGTGGCCATATCAGGGAATGTCCAGATCCATCGCTGCACAACATCTTTCAGTTCCTCGAGGTTCGCCCGCCTCAATGCCGAACTACGAAAGCGCAGATCGTCCATCAAGTCGGGGCGGCGCATGGCGGCCACAAACCAAGTGAATGTGATGGTGTTCACCAGGCTAATAGCACTCATAAACTGCTCACCGTTGGGGCCGGTGAAGAACGAGCCGTCGGTGGCGCCGAGAATGGCCGGATCATCACCCGCATCAAGTCCATTCAGGTCCATGTGCGCATGCTCGTTAATCGTCATCAATGTAGCGGCCATCGACACATCGATGTGTTGCCCCTTACCTGTGCGCGCTCGCTGCTGCAGCGCTGCGAGTACCGCAATCGTGGCTTGAAGTCCCGCATAAACATCGGCATGGCTTAGCGCATCTGTTTGTGGGACTTTTAGGTTGTCGCCAAAGTGGCGGAAACTGTGGTGGGTAAACCCTGTCTCCGCTTGCACAGTCGGCGCATAGGCCATTCGACCGCGCCACGGCCCACCCTGGCCGTAGCCCGAAATAGACACATAGATCAGTCGCGGATTGCGGTCCTTCAGACTCTCGTAATCAAAGCCAAATGACGCGAGCGTGCCGGGCCGGAAGTTCTCCACCAGAATATCGGCCTGGTCTATTAGACGATGGGCGATCTCCTTAGCGTCAGGTTTGTTGAGATCAATAGAAATGTTCCGTTTACCCGCGTTCTGCTGGGCGTAATAACCCGTCACACCGTTAGGATTGATGGGTGCGGCAAGGCGAGACACATCGCCCCGGGGTGGTTCAATCTTGATGACGTCTGCGCCGAGATCCTGCAGTGTCTTGCCACAGAGCGGTCCGGCAAGGACCCGGGAGAAGTCAACAACGTTGATACCTTCAAGCGGTGAGGTCATGGCTTACTTCCCCGTGAATTCAGCGAGGCCTGGGCCCCTTGTCATAAGGCTTTCAAGCCCTATTTTTAGATCTTCAGAAGCCCACAACGGCAATTGCATTTGCTCCATAGCCTCGTCGGCCGCCTCGACGCCATGCGCAGCCGCGAGGTTAGCGAGCTGCTTGGTGATGGTATGTGCCAGTGTGGGTCCGTTACCCAGCTCCTGGGCAATAACCATTGCGGCTTCGTCTAGCTTTTCGTCGTCAACCACGCGGTTGATAATGTTCCATCGCTCAAGGGTCTCTGCATCATAGCGACGCCCCAGCATCGATATTTCTTTTGCGCGCGCGACCCCGGCCCGCTGAACTTGACGCTGAATCGCACCCATTAGGGGATTGATGCCGATGGTAGCCTCCACCGAGCCAATTTTTGCCGAGCGCGCTGCAATCACGAAGTCACACGCAAGCGCCATCTCGAAGCCACCGCCCACACACACGCCCTGAACGGCTGCCACAATAGGGAGAGGAAAGCTTTCTAGTTCACGGAGAAAGGCAAGCGGCGATACGGATAACTTGCCGTCGGGGCCCACTGCATCAACAAACAATGAGGTGTCTGCACCTGCCGAAAAGTGGCGCAGACCACTCTTTAGCAACACGGCGCGGGCGCCTCCATTCTGCGCCTCAAGCAGTGCTCGCCGCATACCGGCCATCAGGTCGAGCCCAAGCAAATTATGGGGGGCAAAGGCCATTGTTAGGATCGCCACCGGACCCTCTCGGGTTACGGTGACACATTGGTTATCAGCCACAGCAATCTCTCCCTAGCCAAATGGGCTACTTTTCACGAGTGCCCAAATTAACCAACCCGCCTAGGAAGAATCAGGTGATATAGTGCCGAATTGGAGGTGAAATGATGCCAGCCCCACCCAGTAAGCCTCAGCCCAGCGGTTATGGCTTAAAAGCCTTGTTTGATGAGTTGGCTGACCAGGGTGTCAGTCAGCGAGCGGTTCTCAGAGCAGCGAAATTACGATCGCTTACGGGAACGCTATCGCAGGCCCAGCGACTGGCCATTTTGCGTGCTGCTAAGGAGCACAGCACGCACAGACTTACCGCCCTTAAGGCAGGGCAAAGACAACGTGTCCATCACTTTGGCGTCTATGGTTTCGCGCTGGCGACCAGCCCCACTTTCTATGACGCCTTTATGTTCGGTCGCCAGCACCTCGAGCTCGCAGGTGCGGTCCTGCAGATTTCATTCCACACCAATAGCCGCGTAGGCATTCTTCGCAGTGAAAATCCCGCCACGCTTGGCAGCTTGCTGCCGTTTGCAGCGGAGTTCTGGCGCAGTTCGATGACTACCCTGCTGAGCGAGATCTTGGGAAAGCCCTTTCCATCGGTGCTAATGCGCTTTCCTTTCCCAGCACCCGCCTATGCCATCGATTATCGATCACAGTTTAATTGCCCCATTGAGTTCGATAGCCCGACCATGGAGTGGCACTTCGACGCCAACATTCTTCGGGAGCCTTGTGCCAGCGCCAGCAGCGTGACCGCGACAATCTGTCAGGAATTCTGTGAGACCATGATCGAGAAGGCAGGTGGCAGTTCGCCGTTGCAACGCGACCTAAGGGCTTTCATTCTCGGCAATACAGGGCGCAGAACCACCGCGGAGGATGCGGCAGGTGCGGTGGGCCTTGCCAAGCGCACGCTTTTCCGCCGCTTGAAAAGCGAGGGCATCAGCTTTCAAGCATTGCTTGATCAGACACGGTCTTCCCTTGCTCGCGAGTATTTGGAGAGCACTGCGCTAGG
>Ga0255761_10002631_pt1 | contig 16487 bp, 16 predicted proteins | sample 071ome_29_FD_179961 | JGI IMG/M metagenome (GOLD analysis project Ga0255761, IMG submission 179961) | Coastal salt marsh microbial communities from the Groves Creek Marsh, Skidaway Island, Georgia - 071407BT metaG (version 2) | ecosystem: Environmental > Aquatic > Marine > Intertidal zone >... | reverse complement strand
TGAGCACTTCTATTACCACTTCGACAATAAACAAATATTTTTGTATCTTTTTCTGGTATGGTATTTTCTATTGTGCTCTCGATTGTGTTTAATGGAATTAACTGAGCACCAAAAATATATCCTGTAGTAAACTCTGATGGTTCTCTTACATCTATTAAGTTAATACTGTTATCAATTAAAAGTTCTTCATAAGCTATTGATTGATCTAATGTTTCATACGAACTACCTGTGCAGCTTATAAAAAAGATTATGAATAAACCAAGTTTTTTCATGTAGTTATATATTAATAATTTTAAGAAAAATTTAATTATTAATTTAGCTGCTTTTTATTTTTTGGTAGAGCACTTATCTGAAAAACAAGGGGTCGGCAGTTCGATTCTGCCTCTGGCCACCAATAAACATTGGTGTTTACAGAAGTCAGAACACGAACTTTCTTAAACTGGGACAAGAACTGGGACATACCCTACTGAAAACCCCAATAGTTACAGGCTCTAATAGGCACGATTTAAGAAGTTATAATTAATTGTATGGAAAAAATTAATCCTGACAATATAGATTGGAAAGTAGCTGAGTATCACGTTATGGGTGATTCAAACCCAACTATAGCTAAGAAACTTGGTATTGATAGAAGTACCGTCTGGAGAAGGCTGCAAACACCAACTTGTCAAGCTGTTATACATACGATAAGAAATATTTTTTACAATTCTTTAGCAGCAAATATTTACGCTGGTGCAATTGAGGCATCAAATTTTGCAAGAGAGAAATTTAGAAAGGGAGAAGCTACAGTTTCAGAATCAGTTGCATACTTAAGAGTTTCAAAAGATTTATATTTAAAAGACTTTATTTTATATCAATCAGAGGACCCTGATTTAATAAGTGTTGAACAGTATTCAAAAAATTTTAATATAAGACCCGAAGATAGATTAAACAGTATAGATTTAGAAGAAGAATGAATATTTATTTACAAGCTAGAGGAAGTTATGCAACACTTTTAGATTTATCTAAATGGTGTGAATTTAATGAAATTAATAGAATTGGACTTCCTGATCATTATATTGTAGGAAAACAAAGAGCTAATAAAGACGATGCTGCTCCAGCATTAGATTTAATAACAGCAGCTGCAGGTTTAATAAGAGATACAGATTCAATGATTTATTCCATTTTGGTTTCTCCAATTACATTCAGACATCCAAGTGTTTTAGTTAAGATGGCTTCAACTATTAACGAGATGGGCCCTAATCGTTTTCGCCTTGGTGTGGGTACAGGATGGTTGGAGATTGAACATGAATTATACGGAATAGATTTTCCAGACCTTAAAACAAGATTTGAAATGCTTGAAGAGTCTTTAATTTATATTAGAGAAGCACTTGCAGGAAACAGTAAAGGATTTAAAGGTAAATATTATCAGCTTAAAAAATTTCCAGTAGAACCAGCTTGTTTAGATCAAATACCAATAATTATTGGAGGTGGTGGAAAAGTTAAAACACCAACACTTGCAGGAAAGTATTCAGAGGAATTTAATATTTATGCAGGTCCAAAAGAGAATTTACAAAATGGTATTGATCTTTGTTTTTCAGTTGCGGAGCAAGAGGGTAGAGATAGAAACTCAATTCAGATAACTACTGCTTGTCCACCTGTTGTAGGGCTAACTAAAGAAAGTGTAGATAATTCTCTAATAACTGCAGCTAAAGCTTTAATTCAACCAGAAGATGAAATTGCAAAGAACTGGAAAGAGAGAAGTTATTTGTATGGAACACCAGAACAAGTTGCAGAAACATTAGCAATGTGGAATGAGGTTGGAATTGATGGAGTTTATCTACAACTGTTAAGTTTAGAACCTGAAAAAAGAGATGAGACCGTACAAGTAATTCGTGAAGCTATAAATTTGTTATAAATTAACAATAAAGATTCAAAATACGGTATAGTTATTTTTGTCTATAAAAAGACAAGTCAAACAAGGAGACATATGCCGAAAGGCAAAGTTAAATGGTTTAACTCAACAAAAGGATTCGGATTTATTGAACCCAATGATGGCGGTAAAGATGTTTTTGTTCACATATCAGCAGTAAAAAGCGCGGGTATGCAAGATCTTGCAGAAGGTCAAGAACTTGAGTTTGAGTTAAAAGAAACCAATGGAAAAAAATCAGCAGAAAATCTAAAATAAGATAAACCGCTACGTTTTAAACCGGTAGTTAATCTACCGGTTTTTTTTATGGTAGAGTGTATTTTATGAGTACAGCTGAAGAAATTAAAAAATTAAATGAACTATTACAAGAGGGAGTTTTAACACAAGAAGAGTTCGACAAGCAAAAAGAAAAATTATTAAACTCAAATTCCATCTCTTCATCACAACAGGATTGGCTTGTTGCATTGTTACTTTGTTTTTTTATAGGAGTTATAGGAGCACATAGATTTTATGTTGGAAAAATAGGGACAGGACTGTTAATGGTGTTCACATTAGGTGGTTTAGGTATTTGGACTTTTATTGATTTATTTTTAATTATCGTAGGTAAATTTAAAAACAAAGATGGTGAAATTTTATCTCGTATTTAAGAGAATAGAATTCTTATTGACAATAATATAGACACCACAACTAATACAGGACGAACTACTTTTTCCCCATTTTTTATTGCGAATTTTGAACCAGTGTAAGCGCCTACAATTTGAGCTACAGCCATTGTTAGTCCAAGTGACCAAATTACGTAACCTTGAATTGCAAAAATGATGAAAGCTGCAAAATTAGAAGCAAAGTTTAATAATTTTGTAACTGCAGTAGCTTGCATAATATTTACGCCTTTGATTATTACAAAACTAAGAACAAAAAATGAACCAGTTCCTGGCCCGAAAAATCCATCATAAAAACCAATTCCAAAGACTATTAAATTAAATACAATAAGCAACTTACTATTTGAATTAGCGTTTTTGGGCCCTTTATTGGTAATGAAAAATAATGCAGCACCTATTAATAAAATTGGAATTATTGATTCTAAAGTTTCATTAGATATTCTGCTTACTAATAAAGTTCCCAAACCTGATCCTAAAAAAGATAATACAAAATAAATTTTTCTTTTCTCATCAACAAGTAATCCGTTTTTAAAATAGTTGTAAGTTGATGTAAATGTTCCAAAACAAGATTGGAATTTATTAGTCGCTAAAACATTAAGAGGTTGTATACCAACAAGCAACATAGATGGAGTTGTTAGTAGACCACCACCACCTGCTATAGAATCAATTAAAGAGGCAAAAAATGCAACAAAAAAAAGTATTAAATAGACAGTGTTTTGTTCATAAAGATATTCCATAAATAAATCAATTCATTTTATTGTTAATTCTGCAAAAACTCTACTTACTTTTTATTATTGTTATATGAAATATTTTGGTGCTATAGATCAGGGAACTACTAGTTCTAGATTTATTGTATTTAATGAAGATGGTGAAATAGTTGAACAACATCAACAAGAACATAAACAAATACTTCCCGATGAGCATTCCGTTGAACATAATGCTAATGAAATATGGGAATCTGTTAAATCGTGTATAAAAATTGTAGATTCTAAATTTAATATTGAACAACTTACAAGTATAGGAATAACAAATCAAAGAGAAACTACAGTTGCTTGGAATAAAGAAACGGGAGAGCCATTATATAATGCTATAGTTTGGCAAGATACAAGAACTCAGTCTATTTGCAATGAATTATCTTCTATCGATAATTTAACCCAAGAGTTTAAGAAAACAGGACTGCCTATATCTACATATTTTTCTTTATCTAAAATTCTTTGGCTTATTAGAAATGTTCCAGAAGTAGAAAAGAATTTAGAAATTGACAATGTATGCTTTGGAACTATTGATAGTTGGATAATATTTAAACTTACTGGCGAGCACTTAACAGATGTTACAAATGCAAGTAGAACTCTGTTATTGAATATAGAAGCAGGTAAATGGTCTGAGAAAATACTTAAAACTTTAGATATTCCAATAACATCATTACCAAAAATAAAACCTTCACTTTCAAACTTTGGTACTAGTAATGAAATATTAAAAAATGTACCTATTACTGCAGTTTTAGGCGATCAACAAGCTTCTCTGTTTGGTCATAATTGTTTATCAAAAGGTGAAATAAAAAATACATATGGAACAGGTTGTTTTGCGTTAACCAATACTGGAGAAGAGATAGTCTACTCAAACAATGGTTTACTAACAACTATCGCATATCAGATAGAAGATCTACCAATCCAGTATGCAGTTGAAGGTTCTGTATCTATTGCAGGTGCAGCTGTTCAATGGTTAAGAGATAATTTAAACATCATAGAAGAAAGTTCTGAAATTGAGTCTTTAGCTATGAAAGTAAAAGACAATGGTGATGTTTACTTTGTTCCTGCCTTCTCTGGCTTATTTTCACCGCATTGGGATTCTACTGCAAGAGGTGTATTTGCTGGCTTAACAAGATATAGTAATAAATCTCATATAGCCAGAGCTGTTTTAGAGTCTGTAGCTTATCAATCGTATGAACTGCTTACTTCAATGGAAAGAGATACAGGAGAACGTTTTGAAGTAATTAAAGTTGATGGTGGAATGATAAATAACAATTTACTTATGCAATTTCAATCAGATATTTTTGATAGAGTAGTTTCTTCGCAAAAAGTACAAGAAATTACTGCTCTAGGTGTAGCTGCAGCTAGCTACATATTTCAAAACAATTTACCATTATCCACTATGTCGAAAGTTATATCTAACAGTAAAACATGGAATCCAAATATGGATCAGCAGTTAAGAGACAAATATATCAAAAAATGGAATAAAGCTGTTGAAAAATCAAAACAATGGACATAGTTAAAATTTTAATTTATCTTTATATAATATTTTTTGTTGTAGCTGGATTGAATCATTTTTATAATCCATCATTTTACGATTCTATGGTTCCTTCTTTTATTCCATATCCACGCTTTGTTCATCAATTTACTGGTTTATTAGAAATAATTATTCCACTGTTTTTGTTAACAAAATGGAGAAAAGAAGCAGCAATAATTATGATTTTATTTCTTATTGCAATCTATGGAGCTAACTTATATGTTTGGGTAAATAAATTACCTTACGGAAAGACTGTGTTTACAAATACACAACACTTAATAAGATTTTTTATACAAATTGGATATATCTGGTTAACTTATGTAATTTATAAATATGACAAATAAACAGTTTCCTAAAGAATTTATATTTGGAACAGCAGTAGCTTCATATCAAGTTGAAGGTGGAATATATAATAATGACTGGACACACTGGGAAAATAAAAAATCTACTATTTGTGCTGAGCCATGTAATGAAGCCTGCAATCATTTTCAACTTTTAGATGAAGATATTGAACTACTTAAAACTCTTGGTATAAAGGCATTTAGATTTTCAATAGAGTGGAGTAGAGTCGAACCTAAAAAAGGTGAATTTGATAATAATGCCATTAATCATTACGTCAATAAAGCAAAAAAGTTAATTCAAAATAATATAACACCCATTGTTACGTTTCATCACTTTACCTCTCCAGAGTGGACAATGTCAGAAGGTGTATGGGCATCAAACAAAATTGTAAGTTGGTTTACCGCCTACGTTGATAAAATGATGCAAGAATTGCCACAAGAAATCACATATTTCAATACTATAAATGAACCTGGAATATTTTCAATGTTTGGCTATTTTTCAAATCAAAAATTTCCACCAGGAATACAAAATGAAAAAATATTCATAAAAGCTTCAGACAATATCATTAAAGCCCATCATGAGTCAATGAAAATAATTAAATCACATAACGCCAACGCAAAAGTAGCTATGACTCATGCGTTACATGAGTGGAATGACAACGAACAGAGTGTACTAAAAAAATATATACGATATCATCTTGAAGACAAATTTTTGTTTGCATCCAAAGATGATGATTATATAGCTCTACAAACGTATTCAATTAAACAAGCAAGCCCAAATCTAATTTTTAGAGGAATATCATGGATTCTTATAAAAGTTCCACTTTTAAGAAATATTTTACTGCCTAAATTCTTAGATTATTTCTCTGGAAGGAATGATTATGTAACACCAGGTGTGCGTACAACTAAGATGGGTTACGAATATCGACCTCAAGCTGTGAAATATAACTTTCATCGAATACATAGTTTGTATCCTGATAAAGATATCTTTGTAACAGAAAATGGTATTGCCACAGATGATGACGAAGAAAGAATAGAATTTGTTAAGGAGGTTCTTTCTGATGTCCATGCATATAACGAAGAATATGGAAAAATTATTGGTTATCTCTACTGGTCACTTTTAGATAATTTCGAGTGGGATCTTGGTTACAACATGAACTTTGGTTTAGTTGAAATAGATAAAAATAATTTTGAGAGAAAACCACATAAATCAGCTTCTTGGTTTGGTGAAATTTCTCGTACAAATAATTTATCTATTTAAATTTAGAATTTTACAATTAACACATGTACATAATTGCAGGTTCTACAGGAACAACAGGAAGTGCTATAGCAAGTGAATTAGCTAAAGAGAATGCAATACATTTAATCGGAAGAGATGAAGAAAAACTTAAAATTCAAGCAGCTGATCTTAATTGTAGTTACACACTTATAGATTTGAATAAAGTTATTGAACCTAAACAGTTTTCAGAGAATTTATCAACAGATATAGAAATAAAAGGCTTAATAAATTGTATTGGATCGATATTATTAAAACCTCTTCATGGAACTTCAATTGAAGAATTTGATGATGTAATAAAAACTAATTTATTTTCTTCATATTATCTTTTGGCTAGTTTTTCTAGAAGAATGAAAAATGGATCGGCTATCTTTTTTTCTTCTGTTGCTGCTTCTAAAGGATTGGCTAATCATGAAGCTATATCTGCTGCTAAGGCAGGAATAGAGGGTTTTGTACGTTCTTCTGCTTCTACTTATGCAAAAGACAATTTACGTATAAATGCTATAGCTCCAAGCATAATGCAATCAAATATGTCTCAAAAAATATTAGGTAGTGATGCAGCTATTGAAATTTCTAAAAATATGCATCCCATTAACAAAATTGGTGACGTAAATGATATACTTCCTGTTGTAAAATGGTTGATAAGTGATGACTCAAAGTGGGTAACTGGCCAAACCATACATATTGATGGTGGTTTATCTACCGTAAAAACTAGATAAGGAGGATTATGTCAGAAACAAAATATCTTAAAACTCATGAGTGGTACAAAATTGAAGAAAATGTTATAACAGTTGGTATTTCTGATTTTGCTCAAGGAGAACTCGGAGATATTGTTTTTGTTACCCTTCCTCAAGTTGGTCAAGAATTTGCAAAAGGTGATCCAATGGTTGAAGTTGAAGCTACTAAAACAGTTGCAGAAGCTTATGCTCCAATGAATTGCAAAATTATTGAAGTTAACTCCTCACTAGATGTTGAACCTGAAATAATTAATAATGATCCAGTTGGTGACGGTTGGATGGTAAAAGCTGAAATATTAGAACTAGACGACACTGGTATGTCTTACCCAGAATATGAGTCGTTTATTTCTTAATGTCTGATTTAAAAACCACATCACTTTTTGAATATCATAATTTAAAAGGAGCAAAAATTATCAACTTTGCAGGTTGGTCAATGCCTTTTTCATATGAAGGCACTCTAAAAGAACATCAGAATGTTAGAACTAATGCTGGTTTTTTTGATGTATCACATATGGGTAGGATTGAACTTCAGTATGAACAAATAGAAAAAATCAGCAATTTAATTTGTTCAGAAATAATATCTTTACCGAATAATAAAGCTTTATATACAATCTTTACACATGAAAACGGTAATGCCATAGATGATGTAATTTTTTGGAAATTTGAAAACAGATTTATTCTTATTTGTAATGCAAGTAATACAAAAAAAATTGTGGATCATTTAAATAATAATTCTATAAATATTAAAAATATTACTGAAGATACTTCACTAATCGCCGTACAGGGACCTACTTCTATTAATAAACTTTCAGATTCATTTACTATTCCAGAAAACTTTCATACCAATTCAAAAGATGATATTTATTATGCTCGAACTGGTTACACGGGTGAAGATGGAATAGAGTTTATGATACCTAACAATAAAGTTATTGAATTTGTTAACTATCTTGAAAATCTATCTATTCAACCATGTGGTTTAGGTGCTAGAGACACTCTACGTCTTGAAGCATCATTACCTTTGTACGGATTTGAGCTAACAGATAATATTTCTCCAGTTGAAGCTGGATTAAAATGGACTGTTACCAACACTACTAATTACAAAGGAAAAGTAACCTTAGATCAACAAATATCCACAGGAGATAGAAAATATCTTAAGAAATTTTTATATAAAGGTAAACAAATACCTAGAACTGGCACTGTAGCAAAATCTGGTGACGTCAATGGGGTAGTAACATCTGGAAATATTTCACCTGTACTTGAACACCCAATAGGCTTTGTTTTATTTGATTCTAAACCTCCAACTGATTTAGTAGAGTTTGATATACGTGGTAATTTAGTAGAAGGAAATTTAATAAATAAAAGGTTTTTAAGCTAATGTTTGTTCCACATTCTGAAATAGATTTAAAAAAGATGTTTAATGAATTATCTATAAATTCTTTAGATGATTTGTTTAGTCATTTACCTAAAGAACTACTTTTAGAAAAAGGTCTAGAACTCGAATCAAGTTTATCGGAATTAGAAGCTATCTCTTATTTCGAAAATGTTGAATCAAAAAATAAATCTGATTTAATCTGCTTTGCAGGTGGTGGTCATTACGATGTTTATCTTCCTCATACAGTAAAAACACTTACTATGCGTCCTGAGTTTATGACTTCTTACACTCCATATCAAGCTGAAATTTCACAAGGGATACTTCAAATTCTTTTTGAGTATCAATCATTAATTTGTGATTTAACTGAAATGGAATTAGCTAACGCATCTCTATATGATGGTTCTACATCAGTAGCTGAAGCTATTTCTGTAGCTATAAATAAAACAAAAAAAGATTCTATTGTTATGTCTTCAGGCTTTAATCCAAATACCAAAACTGTTGTTAAAACTTTAATTGATCAAAATAAATTTCCTATAGAATTTGTAGAACTGGATGAGAATTATTTATTTCCAGAAAACTATGAATTTTCCGATAGCCAAGCTGCTTTTGTAGTATCACTTCCTCATTATGAAGGTTCTGCTCAGGATTTAACTAATTTAGTATCTAAAGCAAAAGAAAAAGGTTTAGTTTCTATTTGCTATGTAGATCCATCGATGATGGGTGTTTTAAAAACTCCAGGATCAATGGGTTTTGATATTGTTGTAGCTGAAGGTCAATCAATGGGTTCACCATTAAGTTTTGGTGGTCCAACTGTAGGATGGTTTGCAACCAAAAAAGATCTAGCAAGATTAGTCCCTGGAAGAATAATTGGAGAATCAAGAGATGCTAAAAATACAAAAACCTATGTAATGACATTGAGAGCAAGAGAACAGGATATAAGAAGAGAAAAAGCTTCATCTAATATTTGTACAAACCAAACTCTAAATGCTGTTGGTTCAACTATTCATTTATCTTGGTTAGGACCACAGGGTCTGTATGAAATTGGCTATCAAGCTATCCAAAAAGCTGCTTATATGAAAAATATATTAAAAGAAAATGGTTTTTCAATACCAAATGATACAACTTCACTTAGAGAATTTGTTATTAATACAAAATCCGAAGCATCAAATGTTATAGAGAAAATGGGTAATAAAGGTTTCTTAGCTGGTATTAAATATTCTGATAATCAAATTTTAACTGCAGTGACTGAGAAAAGAACGAAACAAGAAATTGATAATTTTGTTAAATGCTTAGTTGAGGTTGATAATGTATAGTGGAGGTAATGCTAGCTCCCTGCCTTTAGTAGGAGGAAAAGCTGAACCTACAATTAAACAATTATCTAAACCGGGAAGAAGAGCATCAAGATTTCCTAAATTAGACGTACCTGAAGTAGAAATTACAAATTCAGCTTTAACAACAATTAAACCAACACTTCCAGAAGTGTCAGAGCATGATTTAGTTATGCACTATTCCAGGTTGGCTCATAGAAATTTTGCTGTCGATGTTGGTTTTTATCCTTTAGGTTCATGCACAATGAAATACAATCCTAGATTTGCTGATTTTGTAGCTTCTTTAAATACTTTTGCAAACACACACCCTGCAACACCAGCTATTTTTACACAAGGTAATTTAGAAATACTTGCTGAATTAGAGAGTTATTTAATTGAAATTACAGGAATGGACTCCGCAACTTTTCAACCACCTGCAGGTGCTTCAGGAGAGTTAACAGGTCTATTAATAATTAAAAAATACCTAGAACAAAATAATTTACATCATAAAAATCAAATAATTGTACCTGATTCTGCACATGGAACTAATCCTGCTTCTGCAAAGATGGCTGGATTTGAAGTTGTTGAAGTAGAAACAGATTTACGTGGCATGGTAAATATTGAAGATTTGAAAGAAAAAGTAAATGAAAATACAGCTGGATTAATGCTTACTAATCCAAATACTGGTGGTTTGTTTGAAGAAAATATATTAGAAATATCAAAAGTTATACATGATGAAGACGGTTTAGTTTATTACGATGGCGCAAACTTAAATGCCATTGTAGGAGTCTGTAGACCTGGTGATATGGGTTTTGATATTGTTCATTCAAATTTACATAAAACATTTGCAACACCTCATGGTGGCGGTGGTCCTGGATCAGGTCCCGTTGCTGTTAAAGAATTTTTAAAAGAATATTTACCAGGACCAATTGTAATTAAAGATGGAGAAACATATCAATGGTACGAGCCAAAACATTCCATAGGTAGAATGCATGGTTATCATGGAAATTTTCTTGTTGCATTAAGAGCGCTTGTTTACATGAAACTTCTAGGTAAAGAAGGATTAGATAGTCTTGGCTCTTATGCTGTGTTGAATGCACGTTATCTAAGTTCAATTGTATCTGAAGTACTACCATTAGCTTATGATGAACCTTGCATGCATGAATTTGTGGCAACTGTAAAAAATCTCAAAAAGTCACACAAGATTAAAGCTTATGATGTTGGAAAAGCTTTATTAGATAGAGGTTTCCATTCTCCTACTATCTATTTTCCATTAATTGTTGAAGAGGCACTCATGTTTGAACCAACTGAAACGCAAACAGTAGATACTTTAGATGATCTAGCTAAAACTTTGGCAACAATAATTCAAGAACTGCAAGAAACAGAATCTTCTTTTGAGGAATATCCTAAAAATTTACCAGTAGGTAGACCTAATGAATTAATCCCCGCAAAACATTTAACTGTTAATTGGGGAGATTTTGAACTTCTTGAAATTACAGAATAAACTTAAACTATGATTCCATCAAAAATTGATGTAGATAGAAATATTAATAAATTAAGAGTTCACTCAAAAGAATTTTCAAAACTATCAGATTCAGATATGATTTTACTTCTCCAGGAAGTAATTAATAATGTTAAGTCAATTGCTTACTACTGGGTTAGTGTAAGTTCAGAAAAAAAGGGTATAACTCATAAACCAAAGGAAGGAGAAGAGTGGATAGGAGGTCCTTTTGCTTCTATCTTTGCACTTCAATATTTTATAGAATATTTAACTAATAAAAACAGCTTAAATGAAGCAAAATTTGATAAAAGTAATAATTCTTATAAGGTATTTCCAAATAAATCAATTGAAAAATTATTATTCCCATTTCTTGAAGGTGAAATAATTTTTAAAAAAAACCTTGATTTCGAAAAAATTAATAAATATAGAGGATTTAATAATAGATTTGTTGAAAGTAAACCAAAAATAACGTTAATACTTGGTGCTGGAAACGTGTCATCAATTCCATTTTTAGATGCTTTATTTCACATGATTGCGTATAAATCTGTTATATATATGAAACTAAATCCAGTGAATGAATACCTTCTACCAGTATTTGAACAAGTATTTGAACCTTTTATAAGTAGGGGATATATGGTTATTACAAAAGCTGATTTAGAAGGTTCTAAGTATATTTCATCTCATAGTGGTTTTAATCAAATTCATTTAACAGGCTCAAATTTTACTTATGAACAGATCGTATATGGAAAAATATTAACTGACAAAGAAAGATCTTTAAAAACTTTAACTAAAGTTAATAAAACTCCCATAACGTCTGAATTAGGAAATGTAACTCCAATTATTGTTCATCCTGATAAATGGTCAACCTCTGAGTTGAAACATCAAGCAAAAAAAATAGTTACAGCTAAGTTAAATAATTCTGGTTTTAATTGCATAGCTGCTCAGATAATTGTTTTACCTAAAGAGTGGAAACAAAAAGATTTACTAAAAAAATATATAATTGATTATCTTAAGAAAATTGGTGATACAACATCCTACTATCCAGGATCTACTCAAAAATTAGATAAGCTAAAGAATAAAAAAAACTTTACACAAGTAAATGAAGAATCTTGTATAACTCCTTTTCTCATAGCGGACATTGAACTCGAAAAGGAATATGCTCTTGACGAAGCTTGGTCCACAGTTCTATTTTTTAAGGAAATTGAATACAGCTCTAAGTCTCAATATGTTGATGATGCTATTAACTATGTAAACAACGAAGTATGGGGCAATCTGGGAGTATCAGTTTTATTTAAAAAACATAAAAAAGAAAAGAACTTAACCCACCTTAATAAATATGTTAATAAGTTGAATTACGGTACAGTTGCAATTAATGAGTGGTCAGCTTTAGCTTTTATTATACCAACGATGCCTTGGGGAGGTTTTCCTGGTAATAAAGATAACAATATTCAAAGTGGTCAAGGTTTTGTACACAACACTCTTTTATTTGAATCTCCTCTCAAAGGAGTAGTCTATTCAAAATTTAGAATGTCTAGACTAATAGATCCACCATGGTTTGTTACTCATAATAAATCTCATAAAATATTTAAAAACTTAACTTATTATCAAGCTGAAAATACAAAATTTAACTTACTGAAATTAATTATTTCTACACTAATATAAAAACATGAAAAGATTTTCAATTATTTTTTTACTTTTAGTTTTAGTAAGTTGTAGTTCAAATTCTGAAGATGTAGTTGAAACCTCTGATTCCACTGTTGCATCTACTGTTGGTAATTCAACAGAAACTACTGTAAGTTCTGAAAATTCTACAACAACGACAGTAGATGATGTTTTTAAATACGAATTTGATATTGAAAAAATGTCGCCTTTTACTGGTTTAGAACTAGAACCAGAAATTTGGTTGAAGCGTCCAAGGAGAGCAATTGCATTTAAAATTGATAATAATTTGAATGCAAGACCTCAATCTGGACTTCAAGAAGCAGATGCTGTTTATGAAGTTTTAGTAGAAGGTGGTATGACTAGATTTTTGGCATTTTTTCTAGACAAGTCATCTGCATATTTAGGGCCAATAAGATCAGCTAGACCTACTGATCCTACACTTATTAGACCATTTGGCGGAACATTAGTTGTTTCAGGAGCTACTGAAGGATTAATTCCAGCAATACGTGAATTAGGAGTTCCAGTCTTAGAAGAACAATCTTCACCTACAATGTTTAGGATATCTTCAAGAAAAGCACCACATAACCTTTACGCTGACACAGAACTTGTCAGACAAAAAGTTGATGATAGAGGTTTTTATTTCTTACAACCTGGTCCAGTCCCTCTATATCCATTTGGATTAGACCAAACAAATTGGAACGATGGGGCAGAAAGAGTGACCATTAAATATTCAGAATTTACAACTGTAATCTGGAAGCACAACGGCGAATCGTACTCAAGGTTTATCATAGATGGTTATTCAAACACTAAAGAAGCTGTAGCACATAATTTCGTATCTCAAGATGGAGCTTATACAGATATACTAAAATCAAAAACTATTGTCATTATCCAAGGTCCATTTTATAACGATAAAGCAACTACACTTCCAAGTATTTTAACTGTTGGAGTAGGTGACGTATATGTAATTAGTGATGGTAAGTATGTAAAAGGCACTTGGCGAAGGTCTGATATATCTGATAGCTTTGAATTCGTCGATGAAAACCAAAATCCAATTTTTGTACCACCAAGTAGTCAATGGGTACATGTTATGCCAAACGATGGCACTGTAACAATATCTGATAATTAATTTTGATTAATTTTTTAGTAAGTTTATTATTTTTTAGCTTTACAAACTTTTCTCCTAATTTAAATTCCTGTAATGATTATTTTGTAGATCACCCTGTTCGTGGTGATTTAATGATGCAGATTGTTCTTAAATCATATGGATATTATGAAGGAAAAATTGATGGTGATTTTGGATCTAAATCTAAAAAAGCTTTAATTTTATTTCAAGGTAAAAACAACTTATCACCTGATGGGATTATTGGAAAAGAAACTTGTACATTATTACTTAACAAATCACAAATAATCAAAAATGTAAATTTTGTTGAATTAGTTAATGAAAATAATGATCAAATAACTGAAGATAAATATTCACAGGAGTTGTATGATGCACAAATAATATTAAAAGAATTAGGTCTTTATACATCAACCGTCGATGGTTTAGATGGTCCTGGTACTAAGTCGGCACTAAAATCATTTCAAGCTAAAGCAGGATTAGTAACTGATGGTGTACTAGGTCCTAAAACAAAGGCAGCCTTAGCTAAAGGAGAAGATGCTTATGTTTTAAATACAACAACTTCAGAAAGTTCAACAACAGTTATTGAAAATACTTCAAGCGCAAGCGCTGCATCAAACTCAGCCCTTGATTTAAGAAATTATAACCCTAATAAAACATGTGTTCCTGGTTATGTAGATAACTATGGTGTATGGCAACCAGATCCATGTTTTTATCCAGTATTTGTATATAGATTTGGAAAAATCGCTCAAGTAAATTCACAGAATGAACTTGATGCCTACTTAGGTGATAGATGGTCGCTTGAAAAAGAGAAAACATATGTAAAAATAGGTCCAGTTAAAACTCAAAATTATACATCGGGTGTTAACTCGCCATTAAACGGTCTAGTTATGCCTAGTAATGCAAATAATTCGATTGTTATTGGAATAAAAAATGACAATAATGTTCGTGCTAGACCTCAGTCAGGTCCACAGAATGCCGATGCTGTTGTTGAAGTTTTAGTCGAAGGTGGTATGACAAGATTTATAAATCTATTTTATGAATCTGATACTAGTTACCATGGACCAATTAGATCTGCAAGACCAACAGATCCTACTGTACTCAGACCCCTAGATGGTGTTTTAGTTGCTAGTGGTGCTACTAGTGGTTTAATACCAGAAATAGAAGCAATGGGAGTTCCAGTAATTACAGACAGAAGACCAGAATATTTTAGAATTTCAAGTAGGAATGCTCCACATAATTTATATGCAGACACTCGATTACTTAAAGCTTTAGCTGTTGCTAAAGGATATAAAAAAACAAATACTCCGCAACCACTCTTTCCATGGGGAAATCCTGATTTGTCTACTTGGAAAAATCTTAATTCAATAACTTTAAAATTTTCTGGACAAACTAATACTACATGGACGTGGAATGGTTCTAAATATGTAAGAACTTATTATGATGCTTATAAAAATTCAAATACAAGTAATGAACATTTTTGGATAGATTCTAATGGAAATACTGGACAAATTTCAACAACTACTGTAATCGCATTATTTTGTGAACCTTATATCCATCCTTTACAACTTCCATCAGTTAAAACTGTAGGAGAAGGTAGAGCAATAATTATGCATGGTGGAAAATATATAGATGTTAGATGGAAGAGAGGTTCAGAATTAGATCCTTTTCATATAGTAGATTCAAATGGCAATAGTCTTTATATTCCAGCTGGTAAGCCATGGATTTCGTTAGTTCCTTCAACATATTCTCCAACTTTTAATAATTGACTTTACTTTTTACCAGTTGTAGTGGTAATCTTAGATTGCGTTTCAATTAAGTGTGATACGCAGCCCTGTTGGGAAGCCCTCTTTTCGGGGGCTTCCATTTTTTTTGGAGATTTTTATGAATTATGCTGTTCAAGCTGAGTCTGTTACAAGAAAATATTTTAAAAAAGGTAAACCTGACAAAATTGCACTTGATAATGTAAGTCTTGAAATACCAAAAGGCAGTTTTTATGGTTTATTAGGCCCAAACGGTGCAGGTAAATCAACTTTAATAAGAATATTTTCAACGCTTTTACTTCCTTCAGATGGTAAGGTCTCAGTTCTAGGTTATGATGTAAAAACGCAAGCAAATGATATTAGGTGGAAAATATCACTTGTTGCTGGTGGAGAAATGTCAGGTTATGGTTTATTAACTGTATATGAACAACTATGGATGTTCGCAATGTTTAATGGACTTTCAAATAAAGAAGCAAAAGAAAGTATAAACTCATTAATTGATGTAGTTGGTTTAAATGATTCAAAAGATACTAAATTATCTGAATTATCTACTGGAATGA
>Ga0255761_10002626_pt1 | contig 16502 bp, 10 predicted proteins | sample 071ome_29_FD_179961 | JGI IMG/M metagenome (GOLD analysis project Ga0255761, IMG submission 179961) | Coastal salt marsh microbial communities from the Groves Creek Marsh, Skidaway Island, Georgia - 071407BT metaG (version 2) | ecosystem: Environmental > Aquatic > Marine > Intertidal zone >... | reverse complement strand
AAAACCAACCAACCAACCCTGGAAAAGAAAACACACACAAAAAAACACAAAAAACACAAAACACGCACACAGTGGTCGAATCACGAACCGTCAACAAACCGACGCGGATCACTTCAGACGCATCTCTTCAAGAAGACCCGAAACGCATCTCTCCTGAAGACCCGCGCGCGCGAGGTTTTTTCAATTTCGATCGCCGATCGCCCGACCGCGGGTTTTTCGATTTGATGGTTCATGACTCGCCGATCGGGTGAGGTACAAGTAAAAGACCCGAAAAACGAATCGCGACGGCGGACGGAACGGAACGCGCGCGCGGGTCGTCGTCGTCGGGAGTGGGCGACGCGAACGAACGCGCGCGAACGGGAAGCGAGACGCTCCTCGTCGGTATCGTCGTCTTCGACTCGCGTTATTTATTCGCGGAGCGGCGAGGTTGGATCGATTTGATTCGTCATCATGATGTCTGCGAGCGTGAGAACGACGGCGCAACTGCGAACGGGTGAACGGGCGCGCTTGACGTCGAAAAGAACGACGACGACGACGCGCGCTCGACGGGTCGTGCGAGTCCAGGCGGCGGCGGAAGACGATGAGGTGGCTTTGTTGGAAAAAGCGCTCAAGCTGGCCAAGACGAGAAAGAACGAGGCGACGAAGAGCGCGGCGCCGGCGAGCGGTCCGGCTGGCGCGTACTCTGGCGCGTCGTTCAACGTGAAGACGTTCAACGCCATCTCTCCGGTTGGGCTGAACAAGTTCCCGAAAGGGAAGTACGCGGTGAGCGGTGATGACGCCGCGTTACCGGGCGCGCCGATGGCGATGATGTTGCGATCGCACAAGCTTCAGGTGTCGGAAGTGGCGCCGACTGTTCGAGGAATCGTGCGTTGCGGCGCGGGTACGAACAACATTCCAGTCAAGGAGATGAGCGATATGGGTATTCCTGTGTTTAACACCCCGGGTGCGAACGCGAATGCGGTCAAGGAACTCGTCGTGTGCTCTTTGCTCTTGGCGAGCCGTGGTATTATCGAAGGTAACAAGCACGTCAACGACGTCATCAACGTCGAAGAAAACGGTGACTACGCCAAGATTAGCACCCGCATCGAAAAGGACAAGGCCATGTTCGGGGGTACGGAGATTGAGGGCAAGACTCTCGGTGTCATCGGTTTGGGCGCTATCGGCTCTCGGTACGTGCTTTTTTTTTGTTTTTGTTTCGTTTCGCATCCTGGAGTCATTTGAGCGCGCAAAGACGGCTCACATCTTTTTTTGCAAAATCTCGACGTCCATCGCGCTGAGAAAGAAATCTTCCATCTTCCGAACACATGAAAGACTGACGTATCGTGCGACTTTTCTTCTTTTCGCACGTTTCAATGACAGTGTTGTGAACGCCGCTCTCGGTCTCGGTATGAAGGTTGTCGGCTACGACCCGGTGCTTTCCCTCGAAGCCGCGTGGCGTTTGCCGGGCGACAAGATGTCCCGCGCGGATGACTTGGACGAGCTCTTCGAGCAATCCGACTACATCACCATCCATGTGCCGTACATCAAGGGTGTTACGCACCACTTGATTGACGCCAGAGCTTTGGCCAAGTGCAAGCCGGGTGTCCACTTTTTGAACTTTGCCCGTGGTGAAATTATTGACGGCGCCGCCGTCAAGGCTGCCTACGACGCCGGTAAGCTCACCGGCAAGTACGTGTCCGACTTCTCCGATCCGGATTTGATGGGCCACCCGAGACATATCGTGCTCCCGCACTTGGGTGCGTCCACCGAAGAAGCGGAAGAGAACTCCGCTGCCATGGCTGCGGAAACGCTCATGGATTTCCTCGAAACGGGTACCATCCGCAACTCTGTCAACTTCCCGACCACCATCTTGCCGCCGCACAAAAACTCCTCCGGTGCTCGCCTCTGCATCGTCAACAAGAACGAATCTGGCGCGCTCGGTGAGATTACCACCTTCCTTGGCACCCAAAACTGCAACATTTTGCAGCAAATCAACACCTCTCGCGACAACGTCGCTTACACCGTCATCGATCTCGAAAAGGTGCCGGAAGATCCCGCCAAGCTCCAGGATGATCTCGCCAAGACTTGCCCGATGGTGACCTCTTCCCGTTTCATCGGTTCCGTCTTCAACGACGAACTTGGCCAACCGGGTACCTTTTTCTGGGTGCGCGAAAACGGCAACTAGAATGAAAACTCCATCACTCATCACACTCTACTCTCTTTGATCAAACACCAGATAACACAGACAGTTTGCTTACACGCGCGCCCCTACCCCGATCCACGCGACAAACCGGACGTGCGCTGACTCGACGCGCACCTTTGCTATTTCCTCTGGTCTCGCAAAACCTCGGGTTGTATTTCCGATACCCAACCGTAATGAATCGACGTTCGACGACGATGAATCGACGACGCAGAGACGAACGAAACGCACCGTGTTCGAGCCGATCTCGAGTGTGACGCTCGTCTAGACGCGAAGCGACGCAATGCGACGAGCGGTTTGATCGAGAAGAGGGCACGAGTTCGTTACGATCAAAATATCCGACACAAAACGACACGAGTCGGAAAAACCGACGTACGTTCGCGACGCGCGTTCCCGACGCGACGCCACGCTCGCCGACGATGAAGACGAGACCACGCAAAAGTTTCAATCCGCGCTACGACGCCGAGGACATCGCGCGCGCGTTCGGTAAACGTCGCGCACGGGTTGCTGATGATGTCGGAAAGGCGACCAAAAAGTGCACGCGGGAGGCGGCGACAGTTGGACCATCGGGTGACGGGAACCCCCGACGACGCCGACGACGAAGCAGCGCGCTGACGCGACGGTTGGCGAGACAAGCGCGAGCGTCGGCGAACGCGACGCGGTGGCGGGTGGGTTTGCGATCGAGGGATGCCAAGGGAAGAGGAGCGTCTCGATCGGTTCGCGCGGTGACGTCGGACAGACTGAGGCGAGCGAAACCGTTGAGAGCGTCGTGGTTGATGGGCGCGGGCGTGACGATGGTGACGCGAGCGAGGAGCCGAAGGAGGTGTAAAGTAACGATGAAAGGGTTTGAGAAACGGCAGGAAGCGATGGTGCGGCTGAAAGAGGAGTTTGTGGAGAATCATCGAGACGCGGTGGGGGTGTTTGAGACGTCCGGGGACGATACTCTGATGGAGGAGGAAACGCCAGCGACGACGAAACGAGATCCGTTTATCACGTGGATGCTCGAGGCGCAGGCGTTGGCGCCGGAGGTTTTCAGTAGGGATTTGCGTTTTAAACGCGAATTCTCGACGGATGGGCGTCCTTTTACGCGCGCGATGGAAATGATTGACGCGTACGTGGAGTCGAGTGTGCTCTCGTTAAAAATGGCGTATCCAAATGCACGAGTCGACGATAGTTGGGTCGCGGGAGCACCGGCGGCGGTATCGCTCGGTGAAGACGTTCCACTTTTACCTTCGACCGAACCGATGGATACGGCGGATGCGTCGGGAGAAGTCGTCACGGATGTGGTGCACGGCGTTGATGACGTCGACCACGAAGAGATTCGTTTGGATCCGTTTCCGCTCATGCCGCTGGAACTTTTACCGGTTGAACACTTTGTGCTCGGTTTGTGGACGAAAGCGACTGAGCAACAACACCAACAGAAACGAAATGATGAAGAAACGGAAAATGACGCAACCGAGGCGACGACCTCGAACGAGCGGACGGATTCGTTTTCACTTCCTTGGTTGAGCCCCGCGTGGGTGGACATGCTGAGCGCGACGCCGGCGCCGCCAAAGAAGAAGCAACGCGCGAAAGTTTGGCGAGGGAAAAATCTCGCCATGATTGTGTACGGCGCAGACGAGAAGCAAACTTGGGCGGATAAGATTGCGGCGTTTCTCAAACGCGCGCGTTCGGCCTTAGGGAACCGCTCTTTGGATCGCACGGCGTGGGGTGGCTCCATCGTTGATAGTCTTATCGGCGCCAATCTTACGCAGAACGTGAGCGACGTTCTTTCTAGTCAGGCTTTCATGAACCTCGCGGCTCGGTTTCCGTACAAGGCTGAAACGGCAAAAAAGCACAACTCTAGTCTTTACATTCGAAGAATCGTGACGGAGATGTTCAATCGGATTGTTGCTGAACACGAAGAGGGCAAAAGTGACGATGAATCTGAACGCGCGCAAGCGGGAGAAATGGCATCTAGACCGAAACGAGCGGGAGCCGGAGCGAAGATGAAGTTGAAAAAGACGAAAAAGGCGAAAAGTAATTCGCTCAAAGCGAAGAAACAGAACGACATCGACAAAGCTTTGGCGTACGGAGATCCACCCGAGTGCGAACGCACCGCGGATCAAGTCGATTGGTACGCAGTTCTGGACGCGCCGCTCGTGGAGGTGGTGAAATGCATTCGCTGTAGAGGTATGCACTGGATGCTCGCTCGCAGGATTAAGGGAATTTTGCGTCGCATCATGAGCCATCGAGGATGTTTGTCGCTTGAATTTCTTCGAAACGTGCCGACGAAGGAGGCGAGGGAATATCTCCTCGCTCTCGACGGAATGGGAGTAAAGACGACGTCTTGCGTTCTTCTTTTAGCTTTGCACAGAACTGATTTTCCTGTCGATGTCAATGTCGGTCGCATCATGGCGCGTCTCGGCTGGGTTCCGCTCGAGAGCGAGACTGCGCTGGAGGAATTGGCGCAGTACGCTCCAGAACCTGCGGTTTACACGTTTCTACGCGAGCGCTTGAACTCCTTCTCTGTCGAACTGCTTTACGAGCTGCACTATCACATGATTACGCTAGGGAAAGTTTTCTGTGGTAAACGAATGCCAAACTGCGGTGCCTGCCCACTGAGGGATATTTGCGAGTACGCAAAACAAGGTGGTAAATGCGTTGATCGCCCCGATGGTCATTCTGGGTTGGCTTCTCTGCAGCCCGAGAATGCGCCTTGCGCGCGACCAATCACCGACATCGAAGACATTGCTGAGCCTCAAGCTAAAACGTCCACTGTACACGCAAACGTTTCCAAAGGCAACTCTTCGGCCGTTCTCAATGCAATCATCTCGGCGGGGAAAGAGTGGGATCGGAACGGTCGTCCTATGGGCACTCTCGCAACAAATGTGTTACTGCTGAGCGCCGCTACGTCGAGGGAAGACGTACAGATGGCTTACGTGCGACTCTCGCGCGTTGTGCATCCTGATAAAAATCCATCACCCGATGCGGCAACTGCATTCAATTACATCACAACCGCGAGGCAGATTGCACTGAACATCACCAACGACGACGTGCTCGCGCAGAACATTGAAGTCGAGCTTGAAGAAATGCTGCGATGGTCTAAAGAAGATGCGGAAGATCCAATCGACGAGGTCACCGGTCTGGAATTGAGCGAGCACGTGGTTCGAGCCAGCAAAGTCCGATGCGAAACGGTCGGTTGGACTGTGACACCAGAGATGATACCCGGAGAACTCATCGAGGCGCTAGGCGAACGCGCTCGCGCTGAGGGTTGCATAATGATTCCGACAGAGTCAAACGCCACGTCGCTCGACGACATTAAGGGCGACTCGGTTAAAGTGGCCATCCTTGTGCCATGCTACAATGCGATGAACAGAAAATTTCCACTCCATGGCACGTACTTCCAGGTGAATGAGGTTTTTCTGGATGAAATTTCATCTGTGATGCCGATTACTCGTCCCAAATCTGACTTTGCTACATGCAAACGGGTTAGAATACTATTGGGCACGTCTATAGTGAGCATCGCTCGTGGCATGGGTAGAGCGCAGGTCACAGCAGCGTTTGCGAGCCAGCGCATATGCGTTCGATCCTGGAACAGAAATACAAAAAAGCCGGGACCTCTTCCAAAATGGTTGTGCCCTTTCTTTCCCGAGCACATTGAACGTCCGCTCGAGCCAGAACCAACGCCTCTCGCCAAAAATGGTCGACCGCTTGGTGCTGTCGCAAACGCTCCAGCCCTGTCTCCTGTATCGGTACTTCCAGCGTCGATGATGCAAAGTCCAAAGCTTGCCGATATCGAAGCCGCAACGCCGGCTGGATCGATTGAGCACGCGCTTCTTCAGGAATTTCACAAGATGTTCAGAGGAAAAGAAGCAAAGAGGAAAATGCCCGGCTTCAAGCGCATGTACACTGGCGCGCCGAGTGACGATAAGAGAGTTCGACGAAGACTGTTCCCACCCATTGGGCGCGGAAATAAGTGCGGCTTTTGCAAGTACTGTCTCAATCCTCAGATGAAACAGGCATGTTTGACGAGACGGAACGAAATGCGAATGACGACGTTTCCGGCGTGAGCAAGTTTTGTTACAAGTTTACAAATTTTGATGCCTCATGGCGTGAGTGTGAGCTAGCGTTTGACGCATGTGAGGTACCACCAAAGCCTGACTATGATCAGCAATAAAGTCTGCTAATGATGGGTAGTGCTCGTTGAGTGGCCGCATCTCCTCCACCGCCAATTTCAGCACGTCAGAATCCTGAAAAAGACAATCTGGAGTTTCTTCGACAATGCGTTGCAATCTTTTGTCATCCAGTTTCACCTCCAATGCATTACTCAACGCGTGACACGAATCTGTAACGCGCGCCATATCGTTCGCATCTTCTAGCATGAGAAGTTTCGGCGCCTTTTCGATGACACGGCTTAAATTGAGATCCTTTATTGGTATCACGCTCCTCACTCGTACAATCGCGCGAGTCAGCACCGACTCATCCACGCACACCAGCGCCGCCTCTGGAACTCTATGAAAAATCTCAGGCGAACACACACCATCGATAAGTCTCTCCAACGTCGCACACATCCTTTCAATCGCCACCACGTCTCTAAAAATCTCTCCAACGCCGTCCTTGCGGTGCTTCGAGCCGAGAATCAGCAATCGAACGACTCTCGTTTCAGACGCCCCGCGCGACATCCACACGCGTCTTGCCTCGTCTTCCCACTCCGCCGTCATGTTTGCCATCGAAGACGAGTTTTGTCGCAGTCCATCGACGCCCCACTCGCCGTAACTTCGTCTGTCGTCATCCTTAAAGTCACCGTAATCCACAGACACCGAGTTGGCGCGCGACGCTCGATGCCGGCACTGACGCGTCGACGCGCGAATAACGGGCGAGACGCCGACGACGCACGTCCCGCGCGTCGCCATCCTAGCGCCCACCGATCGAGATTGATTGATTTGCGTCGCGCGCGCGTGACGTCGACTGACGCGTCGTTCGTAACGACCTTTGGTAGGACAAATCTGCGCGCCAGTTTCTGTCGCGCGCGCCGCTCAAACCGCGAGATAGAGCGACCGCGCGGAGAAGACTATGAGCGCGAGCGAGTTTTGGTTGACGATCCCGCGCGCGTCGCGGCGCCCCGACCCCACGCGCGCCGGGGCTGAGTGCGTCGTGTACGAGGTGACGTGCGCGCTTCACGTGGAGAATGCGCGGACGCGTCGTTCGGAGTCAACCGCCGAAATCTCGCCCGCGACGGCGTCGACGGCGGTGGATGTCGATGCGTTGCCGATGTCTTCGTCGATGAACGCGATCGAGCGGGTGACGAAGCGTCGGTATCGCGAGTTTGTCGCGCTTCGAGATGACCTCGAAGTCGAGTGCGGGAGAGATTTGGTTCCAGAGCTCCCTCCGAGAAGGATGTTTCAGCGCGTGAACGCGAGCGATGAAAAGGTAGAGGAGCGGAGACGCAAGTTAGAGGGGTGGTTGTGGGCGTTGCTCGCCATCGAAGGTTGCGCGAGGTCAGAGGCGTTGGCGCGCTTTGTGCGTCTGGGCGCGTGCGAGAGAGCGTTGCGGAGAGTGCGAGACGCTTCGTCGATTCGAAGCGGAAAGTCCGCCGTCGAGTCGCCTGGGATGAGCGCGATGAGCCCTATTTCGTCAATGAGGCCAGTGGACACGCCCGATTCGAGTCGTTCGGCTGAATCAAACGGTAAACGCGTCGAGCACGCTTCATCTGACCAGCTCGGCGCAACCGCAACCGCGGACGCAACCGTGCCGAATCCCATCAAAGAGGCCGGGGAATCGATGAAAGAAACTTTGAAAGTGTCTCGTGAAATGTCGTCAAATGATGCGATGTTGGAAGAATTGCGCGCTGAAATGGCTGCGCTTCAAGATGAGCTCAAAACGACGCATGAGTGTTTGAACGACGCAAGAGCGACGACTTGCGCGGCAGAGTCAAAGTTTAAAGAGCTCGAAGCCCGGACACACAAGGAAAAGAAAGTTCTTAGCAAAGAAATTCGTTCATTGCGCAAACAACTCGAAGCGGCACAGATAGACTCGAACGAGCAAGCAAATATCATATCTGCAGAAGAGCGCACGGCGGCGCTCGGCGAAATTATGCACGAAGTATCGGTTTTGCGTAGCCGAGTGCACGAGTGCACGTATGAAAAACTGATCTCGGAAGACTCTGGCGGCGATCCGAATGAATTACTATCAGTGAGTGATAACCGCCTAGCTGTTCTCCTGGCCGAGGCGCAGATACTCATCGTTGGCATGGATGAAACGGCGCCCTCGGCGTCCACCACCGCGGGAGCAGAAGCAGAGACGACACTGATGCATACCGAGCGAGAGGTTCGCCAGACCTTCGCTGATCTACTTTCCGACTTGATCAACACCAGGAAAAGTATCAATTCATTGCTCAGAAAAGTTGCAAAGAAGAATGAGAATGGCGATGTGCGAGTCGGCACGGGCATAAGCTCGCGCGTCGGAAACTTAGTCGGGGCGATAGAGAAGAAACTCACCATTCCGCAGTAGCAAGTATGTAAATCGCGTTTTATCTAGATATGCTAAGCTATTCTTACAATCTAGCTAGGCTCCTATAGTCCTGTCTGGTTCATCTTGCGCCCGGAACCGTACTCGAAGATGTACTTTTTGAAGCGAAGGGTCAATTTTCCGTCACCTTCACCGGTGATACCATTCGGAAAGTACACCTTGTACTTGCCACTTTTACCAAAGCCGCCCTCAATCGTGCCGCAGTCGTTCTTTGACGTCCAGACCTTCATGCCGACGAACGCAGTCAAATCTGATTCCTTTTTGAACATTCCTTTGCCGATGACGGTGCGCTCGTCTTGAACACGTTCAATCGAACCTTCACGCGACTTCATCTTGTAAACTCGAAGGGATTTGATCGCGTCTGGTTCTTGCTCCGTATTTATGTGCTGCAACATTCTTCCGTGAAACGCCAGTCGACACGTATTTTGATGAATGTCAGTGTCGAGGCGCGATGCGATGTAAAGTTCATCAGTCGGCACCGTGATTGGTTGATCAAACTCGAGCAGCGCATACTTAGCAAAGACGGGCGCATCGTCGACATCGTTAGCTTCCAAAGATGCTTGCACTTCGGCTGCGGTCGCGAGCTCGTCGCAAGACACGTATTCCTTTGTGCTGTCGAATCTGCCATCCAGCGTCATGCTTGCAATGCCGTGGGCGAGTGCATCGCCGCCAGACTGTTCGTCAGCAAAAAAGTGAACGGTCGCCATGACCGTGGTGTGACCAATCGTCACGTGAAATTTCGTGCCACTTCGCACGGGTGTCTTAAAGAAGCGAATCTTACTCGCACTGACGACGGCGGCGTGGAACGTCGGAACGGTGCCCGGCGCCGAAACCAATCCACGCTCAAGAACCTTTGCGTCGAGGCCAGCCACACAGATACCCAAACGATCGCCTCTTGCGCACGAATCCACCGACTTTTTGAACATTTGCATCGATTTAATCTTCTTTTCGAGCTTCAAATGAGGAATTTCAATCGAGTCACCAACCTTGATTGATCCACGGAGCGTCGTGCCCGTGAGCACGGTGCCCTGTCCCTTCACTGGAAAGCAATGATCCACGGCAAATAAAAACGGCCCACCCGCCTCTCTCTTCTTGCTCACCTCTGGAATCAACTCCAACAATTTCGCCTTGAGCGCATCCATACCGATGGGTGGATCTCCTCCATCATCCAACGCTTGCGAGTCGGCGCCGCCCGGTCTCGCGCTCACCGGCAACATGTCGCACCCTTTAAACTTCGTCTTATTAAACGTGTTGGCCAGTTTCGCCTGAATCTTCCCCACTTTTTCATCCCGCACCTTTTCATCAAACGTATCCACCTTGTTCAGCGCGACGATGAGTCTATCCGTCGTGATTTCACCGACGACCAAACACTCCGCCGTCTGCGTCTGCACCCCCTTGTTCGCGTCCACCACCAGAATCATCAAATCGATAATTGACGACCCCCCGAGAACGGTTTTAATCAGCGACGCGTGCCCGGGACAATCCACAAGGGTAAACTGCGCCCCATCGTACGACCGCGCGATCGCTTCGTCCGTCCCCGGCGGGAAGTCCGCTAAAAACGATGAGAACCCGAGGTCCAGCGTGATGCCTCTCGCCGCGCTCTGTGGGTTCTTATCCAGCGATGCCGTGCTAAACGCCGTTGACACCGCACGCGCGAGCGAGGTTTTACCGCTATCGATGTGTCCGAGAATCCCGACGTTGATGTTTAGCCGCGGTTTCGTCGTCATTGGTTGGTTGGTTCTCTGCCTGTGTGCGCGCGCTTTTGACGAGTCGGTGAACGAAATCAGTCTTCACAAGACGATGCGCGATGCGACGGACGCCGACGCCGAAAATTTAACGCTGACGCGCGCGTCGGACGCGCCGAAACACTGTCGAATCGCCGCGGCGAATTTCAACGCCGACGAGTGGCCCGAACGCGGACACGCGGCCGGGTTTCTCGGGATTAAATCGGCAGAGGAACGTCGAGCGACGCATCGACGCACCGAACGACTCATCTTACTCGAACGCGAAGACGTCGACGTCGCCGTGGGATCGGTCGTCATCGCAGATTCCTGCGCGGTTGTGGGTGAACCAGAAGACACGGCGAACGTGACGCTGAATGCGCTCGTCGTCGCGCGTGAGAGACGTGGGCGTGGATTTGGTGAGGCGTTGACGCGCGAAGCGGCGCGGTTCGCGTTTGACGAAATGGGCGCCGGAGTCGTCACGGTTTGGTGCGAACCGAAACTCGTGGGTTTTTACGTCGAAAAGTGTGGGTTTGAGTACGAAGAGCCGCGACGGATTGGGTTCGTGGATGACGATTTGGATGTGTGTTGTCGGCTGCGTGTGGGCGACTGGCGGCGTAGTAGTTAGTTGGCGGCCTTGGTTTGTTGTATTCTAGTAATCATAGCGCGTATGTTTTCGATGCATCCTGCTGTACGTCACCACGAGCGACGAGTTCTCGGATGTCCTCGGATGATCCTAAAAATAGCGGCGTCCGCTCGTGCAGTGTTTGCGGCTTCTTAGTGAGAATGTCGCGAACACCATCCGACGCTCGACCGCCCGCGGCGCGAGCAATAAACGCGAGTGGCGCAGCCTCAAAGACGATACGTAGGTGCGGGCGAGGATTTCCCGCCCATCCGCCGTAATGGAGGGTTCGATGGAAGTCTCCAACGAGCGAACACACGTATCTAGCGCTGTACTGCTTTCCGCTCTCGCCTCGGCCATTACGCACGTCTGAAATGTAAGAACGTAAACCGTTTGGCCAATCGTCGAAACGCGCGTCGTTGAGCGAATAGATTTGCCCTCGCGACGGACAGCTCATATTATCGTTGGCGAGTAAAAACTCCCCGTCTCTATCCATTGTGTACTCCATCGCCGAGCCGTCTTCGCCGACGGCGAGGACGAGCGTGGTGGCGCCGCTGTAATGCGAGTACCCGGCGGCGACTTGCGCTTCGGCGGCTTGCGTGGCGTTTTCCACGGGCGATGCCCCGTCGATGGTTTTGTACACTCCCACGAGCGTCCCGACGGGAATATTACACGCAATGTTGCGCGAACCATCGAGTGGGTCTATGCAAATGACAAAGGTGCCGTCTTCGTTGATTAACGCCGGTTCGTCTTCCTCTTCGCTTGCAAAGTACTTTACTGCTCCGCACGCCGCAAAGTGTCTCTTGAAGATGTCGTTGGCGACGACGTCTAATTTCTGCTGAGTGTCGCCAGACGCGTTTTGCGCCCCACTCACGGCAGTTCCTAAGAGCACGTTTGCGCGCAAAGGTGCCGTCGCGAGCGCGCTCGCGAGTTCTTTACTCGCGTTGGCGACGGCGGCGAGAACTTTTGACAATCCGAGTCGTTCGGCGGGGGATAAATCGCCACCCGCAAAGGCGCTTGCGCTGCGCACTTGCGCCGCGACGGCGTGCTGTCTGGCCGGCTCTGCGTTGTACTGCACGACACCGTACTTACCCGTCACCATCCAGTTATGCTCGACTTCCGCCTTGGTTCTGCGTTCGGCGGGAATGCCGCAACCTAGCTCCGCCTTGAGCGTGCGAAGCGCTAAAATTGGCGCTGGGAAATACGCCGAAACGTCCTCGAAAGGCGTGTCGAGCTCCCACAAACAATCATTCAGAAGCCGGCGATAATTCGCGTCACCCTTGATGATGACAAGATCAGATGTTTTAATATCTTCCCGTGTCTTTGACGGCAAGTTCCAGAACGGCTGCGGCTGACACCAGGCGAAGTCTGGAACTATGGCCCACGCGCCCGAGGACAGGTGCGCTGCCCAGCGCTTACCCATCGTCGAAGTTTCTGCGTCGGCGCTTTCCACCATCACGCGGATCGTGTCGCGGCAGTCCTTATCCATGGCGTCTGAAACAAACACTGGGTGGGATTTCACTCTCAGTACCACCCTTTTCGTCGCGCCACTGACTATCAAAGCGTCCGCCAGAGCGAGGTCGCACGTGAGCTCGAAGCCCGCGTTGTCAACGACGATGGACACGTCAGACATGGTTCGAGAGGACAGAGCCTCGGCGACCCGGGCGCTGTCGTCCCAAAGCAAACACTCCTCCCCAGCAGAGAGCGCTTCAACGAAAGCTTCGTTGGCGCGGTTATTATCGGTCGTGCTGGAATCCTCCGCTTCCGGCCAAATGCTCAAGTCCATGCGATTGCCCCACAAGGCGACCATTACGAAGAGTCTGAGTTCTTCAGATAATGCGTCTCCATCCGATGCTTTCGAGGCGCGCGACGCGAAACGGTTCGTCTTTCTCGCGAGAGAAGACGCGGCAGAGGCGCCCGCCCTTAGTCCGTTCATCTTGTCCGTCGCGAAAGGATCGTAGTTGTACAACGGTGAAGCTGCATCGAAATACCCGATTGCCGCTAGTATGCGTCTATAAAAGTAAAACTCAATCAACAACCAAGGTGCGTCTAGCCACGACACTCCGATCCAAGGCTCGAGGATGGTGCGCCATGTATCGATATCAGGACCGCCGTCGGGCTCAATGTACTTAATGACGCTCGTTGTGGGCGTGGAGAGCTCCTCGTCGAGTCGCAACAGTTTTTCAACTTGGGCTTTGGCGCCCTCAAAAGCTTCCGCGTTGTCCTTGAAGACCCGCCCAAGGATATCTTCGCGAAGACGTCGACTGACAGTGTCGTACGCCCACGTGCCCGGGACGTTACTTGTGATCACAGGCGGCGTAGAGCCGTCCCACGTGCGCGGTCCAGTGGGAGTCATCACGCGCTTCCCTCTCGTACCCTCGGCTCGAACGCCCGGTCGACGAGGATACGAGATGGCTTGACGTCGATTCGCAGAAGAAGAGGACGACTGTGACGTCGCCCTCGAAGACGGATCGATCGTGCATGCGGTGCGCATGAGACTGAGGTTGCTCGTCAGAAGTTTTCGCTTTTTATCCACTCGTCGGCGCAATGGAAGCGATAAATCTTTGCAGGACGTCAGCTCGGTGTATTCGCAGCTCACGCTCGAACTCCTCGTCTTCGCAGGTTGAAATACGTTCCAGCATGTAGTTCGGAAAATGTGCGTGATCTAGGAACAGTTTATTCAACGTGCTGCCCGCGATGCGCCAAACCTCGCATACAGTTAACGATGTCGCCTTGAATTCGAGCGCTGGATTGTACGGAGATAGAAGGCTCGCAATACCGAAGTAAGACGCCTGGCTCGCGCCTGAGACGACAGCGACGACATGTGCGTCAGGACCCAGAACGGAAAGAGTGACTACGCCGTGCGTTAGGACATAGAAGAAACCACTCTCGATGACACGTCCTGGCTTGACAACTTGGCAATCAAAAATGGATACAACACGATACAACAAACGATCAGACATCGCACCAAACGTGCGATTAAACACCGGTCCGAGCACATGCACCGCGATGTCGTTCTTGAGATCAGTCGGTAGAGAATTCAAAATATCTCCGTTTTCGCGTAGTATGTCATGGCGTGGCTCCACCTCAGCAATGAAAGACAGTGCATGTCGTCTGAGCGTATTCGGTGACGCGATGCGTGACAAAAACGCGTGCACGCGATTGATGCGCTCGCGGTACTTTCTTGTTCGAGATACCGACGTGAAGAATTCGATGGTGGAAGCGATTGAAGCAATGAGGTAAGCGAAGAATGAAGCGCCGACAATCATGCCAGCTACAGCCCATACGCGTTCCAGCGTTGTTTTCGGCGTGATATCGCCAAAGCCGACCGTAGTCACACACGTTGATGCAAAGTAGAGTGCTGCCACGTAAATATCTGCTTCAGACGCCGTGGTGATGTCTAGGCCTGTGTGAGACAGCCAACTTTCGTGATTTTGGACGGCCAGATAAATGTATATGCACGCTAGCGAGTGAGTCAAAAGCAGAAAACTCACGAACAAATTCAGCAGGAGATACCACAGTAGTGGGGTGGACGGAATCAACTTCATGAATAACACCTCTGGTGAACTCAGAGATGACGAGCCTAGAATGCGAAACACGCGTAGAATTCTGAGCACTCGGCTCAGTCTTTCATATTGGCTCGATCGACCTCTCATAGAGGAGATGAGTTGGAGAACGAATGGAACGGATATCAGTAAATCAGTGTAAAATTGTCCACTTTCATGAATGTACAACCGCCGAAACAAGCGCGGCGTCGTGATTAATGCCCGCCTTCCAGTCGATTTACACGTCACCACCTTGGCTTCCAAAAGCAGATTGATGACTAACGTATCAATGAGAAGCAAAAACCCGAATATGAAATCAATCAATGGAATGGGTTTCACACGTCTTCTCAACGTCATTTCGTAATCAAAAGCGATACAAAACGGTTCGAGTGTGGCGATGCCAATGGTCATGAACGTAATCAGCAGGTGCCACATCCAAGAAAACCGCGACGAAGGCAAAATCACCCATCGTGGCTTGAGTGCCCGAGGCTCGGCGAGCGAGCTGTACGCTTGAAACTTTTTATGATCGAGTAAAATCCCGTGTTTCGACGCTTCTCTTATCAATGTGGACTCGGTGTCTTCGTCCATGTCGTCCATATCTTGGTGAATGGTATTCACGAGACGCATGGTATTGTTAATAGCTCTGTTGCCCCACGGCAGTCGGGTCTCGTCCGACAAGAGCGCGCGTTCCAAGGTAGATAGCGTGTCCGTCATTGTTACCGCGTTCGACGGGTTTCGGGTCGCCAAGCTGTGAGGAAAAGTGCGTGGGGTGAAGTGTTTTGTTCTATCTCGAATATGATGTGACATTTTGTATTTCCTAAAGTTTGAGAGACGATTTGTTCTTCGTGGAGTCCGATTTGCTCTTCTTGAGAGGACCACCGCGTGCGGCATCCGCTTCCTTGGCCTCTTGGAGCATCCCAAACACCTTGCTCGACTTTGAAAAGTCGGATTTCGACTTTCCGCCGGCTGGCGCCGCAGCGAGCATCGCCACCTTCGGCGCCTTTCTCGTAAATCCAGCCTCCTCCTCCGCCTTGAGCTGCGCCTCGCGTTGACGATCGCGCTGAGACTTGACGCGATCTCTCTCCTCCCGAACAGCCTTGGACTTGCGCTTGCGTTTCGCTCTGCCAGCCTTGCGTTCTTCCTTTGTGAGCTCGTCGTCCGCTTTGACATTGCCCGCCGCCGAGCCGCGTTGGCCACCCTTGCCGTCGCCGCCGGCGAAAATTTCCTCCGGGGCTTGATGAGTCGTCTCGTTGAACGTGGCTGGCACAAGGTTGCCTTGCGCTCTAAGTGCGAGTTCTCTGTCGATTCTCGCCTCGATGTCTTTCGGTTCTTCGACAAATCCAGTCCTGGAGAGCGCATCGAGACGGTACGACAAAAGCGCCCACAACTTTTTGACTTCAGCGACGATTGGATCCTCCTTCTCACCCAGAGCGACGCCAACCTTTTGCTTCATGTACTCATCGGCGTAGATTTCACCAAGGCCCTTTGAAGACTTCGTGTCGTCGAGCTGCGGAGCCTCCTTGCGTTCACGCTCTTGCACGGGTTCAATCCGTTCAACATCATCAAAGCGACCTTCGATGATACGCTGCTTGATAATGTCCTCCAGCTTTTGGGTAATCTCTGCGCTGATTACGGGAGCAGGCGCCATGACGTGCTCAAACTCCAAATCTGTCTCGAGCGCGCTGTTGAGTGGACGCTGTTTCGCATCGGCTTCACCCTTGAGTAACCAAGACTTTTCTCCCAGAGCGGCGGATTCGAGCTTATCCATTTGGCGCGCCAACGCGTCTTGCTGACGCTGAAACGCGGATTTAGCATTTGGCTGTGCAGGCATATCGTCCTCTTCGTCCTTTTCATAGTCTCCTTCTTGTTCCGCGCGCGCAATCTCGGCGTCGAGTTGCGCATCGAGCTGCTTGTCTAGTGCGTCC
>Ga0255761_10002613_pt1 | contig 16534 bp, 7 predicted proteins | sample 071ome_29_FD_179961 | JGI IMG/M metagenome (GOLD analysis project Ga0255761, IMG submission 179961) | Coastal salt marsh microbial communities from the Groves Creek Marsh, Skidaway Island, Georgia - 071407BT metaG (version 2) | ecosystem: Environmental > Aquatic > Marine > Intertidal zone > Salt... | reverse complement strand
ATCATCTCCATTAAAACCATCTAATAAATTATGTATCTCAGTCATATTTAATCTTTGATTTTCATAAGCACTGTCTGTTGGTACTGCTAACACTGTACCAGCACTATCTTCTAAAGTTATAATACTATCATCACTATTCCATGGTGTTATATCATTTCCATTAGATGAATCTGTTCCATATAATTTTGTTCCTAATATATGAGGTTCTACACTTATAGAATTTGTAATTACATTATAATTATAACCATATCTAAAAAATATTACAACATAATTAGACACGTTTTTATACCCTTCATATATTCTAGAAAAACGTCTTTCATTGTGGTCATATATTGTTGATTGTGTTTCTACAAAATAATGATTTTCACTCCAACCGCCACCACGTACAGTACCCATTAATGTTGTTTCATTATAATTATCACTTGCACCTAAATAACTTGGGTTACCTTTTATTATAAAATCAATAGGTATTGTATAATCCAAATTTGTTTGAGTTTTAAAAACAACTGGAACAAAAATATCTTTTGCATCAGAAATACTATTATTAGAGTTAATAATATATGTAATATGTTGTTGTGTTAATTCATTTCTTAAATCTATTTCATATTTATAATAATTTTTATAATAATGTTCTATATTAATATTATTAATATAAATATCGCCATCTATATTAATATCGCCATCTATATTAATATCACTATCAACTTGTAATGCATTAGATATTGTTGTTAAACCATCAACATTTAAATTACCACTTATATTAACATTTTTACCAACACCTATACCACCATTTACAACTAATGCACCTGTTGATGAATCATCAGATTGTGTTATACTATTAAAAGTTACATCACTATCAACATTTAATGAACCTCCTATATTAACATTTTTACCAATACCAGCTCCACCACTTATAACTAATGCACCTGTTGATGAATCATCAGATTGTGTAGTACTATTAAATGTTACATCACTATCAACATTTAAAATACCACCTATATATGTATTTTTAACAATACCAGCTCCACCATTTACAACTAATGCACCTGTTGATGAATTTGTTGATTGAGTAGTGCTAGCAATATTCATAATATTTTTTTTTATAATTTCAAAAGTGTTATATAGTATTTTTATATTTGAACCATTATATTCATTACCATTGGATGAATCTGTTGATACTGCAACAGGTTTATTACTATTATTTAATGTTCCATCTCCTAATCTTCCAGAATTCTTACCAAATCCTAATACTTTTCCTGTATTTAATAAAATTATTGAATGTTCATATCCACAAGTAATTGCTATTGCATTTGAACCATCATAATCATTACCATTAGATGAATCTGTTGATATTTCAACAGGTGAAGTTCTTGTATCATTACTTCCGTCACCTAATTGACCATAATAATTCCAACCAAATGATAATACTTTTCCTGTATTTAATAAAATTATTGAATGAGTTTTTCCACAAGAAATTGCACTTGCATTTGAACCATCATAATCATTATTTTGTGATTTTATTTCAATTGGTGTATTACTACTATCACCTGAATTTTGACTATCACCTAATTCACCCGATGTATTATAACCAAATGATAATACTTTTCCTGAATTTAATAAAATCATTGAATGTGCACCTCCCGCAGCGATAGCAATCGCATTTGAACCAGTATAATAAACTGTAGTACTTACAGCAACTGGTTTATTTTTAGCAATATTTGTTCCATCTCCTAATTGTCCGCCATCATTAGAACCAAATCCTAATACTTTTCCTGTATTTAATAAAATTAATGAATGACTATATCCAGTACTAACTGCAATTACATTTGAACCATTATATCCATAATCTATACTTACTGCACTTGGTTTATTTTTAGTAATATTTGTTCCATCTCCTAATTGTCCACTACTATTATTACCAAATCCTAATACTTTTCCTGTATTTAATAAAATCATTGAATGTTCTTTTCCAGCAGCAATTGCTATTGCATTTGAACCATCATAATCATTACCATTAGATGAATCTGTTGATACTTCAACAGGAGTAGTTCTATTAGTAATACTTCCATCACCTAATTGACCAGATTGATTATCACCAAATGCTAATACTTTTCCTGAATTTAATAAAATCATTGAATATTCTTCTCCAGCTGTAATTGATATTGCATTTGAACCATCATAATCATTTCCATTAGATGAATCTGTTGATATTGTAACTGGTATATTTTCAAGATTCGAAATTATACCATTTCCTATTCCTAATTGACCATATCTATTAAAACCAAATGATAATACTTTTCCAGTTTTTAATAAAATTAATGAATGTAATTCTCCACCTGCAATTGATTTAATTTGATTTTCAGTAAATTGATCTAATAAAAAACTATCAACATTTAATGAACCTCCTATATTAACATTTTTACCAATACCAGTTCCACCATTAACAACTAATGCACCTGTTAATGAATCTGTTGATTGAAAAGTACTATTTATTATAGTATCACTATCAATATTTAAACTACCTCCTATATTAACATTTTTTGCAATACCTGTACCACCGTTTACAACTAATGCACCTGTTGATAAATCTGTAGATTGTGTTATACTATTAAAAATAACATCACTATCAACAGTTAAAGTATTTAATAAATTTGTTGAATTTTGAACATTTAAAGAATTTCCTATATTAACATTTTTTGCAATACCTACGCCGCCACTTATAACTAATGCACCTGTTGATGAATTTGTAGATTGTGTTATACTATTAAAAGTTACATCACTATCAACAGATAGTGTACTTGATAAATTTGTTGAATTTTGAACATTTAAAGAACCTCCTATATTAACATTTTTACCAATACCTACACCCCCACTTATAACCAATGTACCTGTTTCCGAATTTGTTGATTGTTCAGTACTATTTATTGTAGTATCACTATCAATATTTAAACTACCTCCTATATTAACATTTTTTGCAATACCTGCACCACCACTTATAATCAATCCGCCAGTTAATGAATCTGTAGATTGTGTTGTACTATTAAAAGTTACATCACTATCAACAGATAGTGTACTTGATAAATTTGTTGAATTTTGAACATTTAAAGAACCTCCTATATTAACATTTTTACCAATACCAACACCACCACTTATAACTAATGCACCAGTTGATGAATTTATTGATTGAGTTATACTATTAATTGTAGTTGCACTATCTATATTTACACTACCTCCTATATTAACATTTTTTGCAATACCTGCCCCACCATTTATAATCAATGCACCTGTTGATGAATTTGTAGATTGTGTTATATTATTAAAAGTTACATCACTATCAACAGATAGTGTACTTGATAAATTTGTTGAATTTTGAACATTTAAAGAACCTCCAATATTAACATTTTTTGCAATACCTACACCACCACTTATAACCAATGCACCTGTTGATGAATTTGTTGATTGAATAGTACTGTTAATTGAAGTTGCACTGTCTATATTTAAAGAACCTCCTATATTAACATTTTTTGCAATAGCAGCACCACCATTTACAATCAATGCACCTGTTGATAAATTAGTTGATTGAGTAGTACTATTAAAAGTTACATCACTATCTACATTTAAAGAGTCCTCTATATTTAAATTACCATTAAATAAACTATTACCATATACTTCTAAATTTGATTGAGGATCATTTGTACCAATTCCAACTTTATTTGATTTTAAAATATTAATACGCAAATCATCTGGTGTTATTAATAGATTTTCATTACCTTGTGAGTCTAAAATTATTGAAGTAACTACACCTACAATAAAATCTTCATCTGGTTCATCCCAACCCATAAATACATCTAAACCTGTACTACCACGATCAATTAAAATACCAGCATCTCTATATACATTTGGGTCTGTGCTTCCTAAACCTGAATTAATATTTATAATATTATCTTGTATAATTAAACTATCATTATTTATAGTAGTAGTACTACCTTTAATTTTTAAATTATTAATTACATCAATATTATTAAAAAATCCTGTATTGTTAGAGTTTTCTATATTATTAAACGTTCCTATACCTGTTAAATTCATATTTTCAATTATTGATGTATTTGTAACAGTTAAATTATCATCTACTAATACGTTTCCACTTATATTAATTTTTTCTTGTGGTTCAGTAGTTCCAATACCAATTTTACCTAAACCATTAGGTATTAATAATAAATTTGAATCATTATTTTTTGTTGTAATTTGATTATCATATAATTTTATATTATTTAAATTTGCATTATCTATTATATTTAAATTATTGCAAGTAATATCTTGTATATTACCTGAATTAATTATTAAATTTCCTATTAAATTAATATTATTTGCAATAATATTTGAACAATTTATTGAATTTTTCACATTTAAATATGTAAATATTTGACTTGATAAACAACCCTCCTCTGCCATTTTATTTTATATTATAAATATTATAAATAAACTTAATATCAATAATATTTTTACAAAAATAATTTTTAATTTTTAATTTTTAATTTTTTTTTAAATAAAAAATTATATAACGTATACTAAAAATAAAAAATAATTTAATAATTACAATTAATAAATTAAATAATTTATAATAATAATTATTATTTTTATAATAATATCTTTTAATTACATCATTTTTATTATAAATATATAGATATATTAATGTATATGAAGTTAATATTAAAATTAATAAATAAATAATATTATCTAAATTATTATATTTTTTTAAAGTATTAAATATCATTTAATAAATTTAAATATTTTTAATAATTTTATTAAAATTTAATATCAAGATTTTTAAATTTATTATTATAATCTTCAATATTATTTGCTTCAAATCCAAAAGATAAATTTTCTATTGTACAAATATCATTATTTATTTCTGGTTCTTTTTCTTTAACATCATTAATTAATTGAAGTTTATCTGTGTCAATTAAAATTTCAGTATCACCAGTACCGCAAGGAGGTACTTGACCTGTCATAATATTAGCACTTACACCATTCATTTTATCATATTCACCAAATATACCTGCTTTTATTAACATATCGCTTGTTTCTTCAAATGAACATTTTGCAAAAGGACCAATATCAGAACGATTTATACCATGTCTATCTATTGATAATAATGCTCCTCTATTAGTCATTGTATCAACTAATAATGACATATGACGATAATTTACACCAACATCTTTTAATACTTCATTGAGTTCATTATATAACACTTGTCTTGCAGCTTCAATACCTAAAATATCATATACTTCATTTATATCATTAGAAATAGTTCTAGTAAAATCTATATCTGGATGACATAAAATTTCAAAAAGATTATTTCCGTTTGTATCCATAAACCATTCTTGATAATTTATAAATTTCTCTTCTAATTTATTATATTTTAACATTTTATTTTCTAATAAAATTACTTTTTTAATACCATTTATTCCTTTAATAATAATATTATTGATAATATTATCTTCAAGTGCTTTAAGTTCTGAAATAACATCATCTTCATTATTAATTTCATTCTCATCATCTTGTTTTTTATCTTTTTTATCTTTTTTGTCTTTTTTATCATTAAATTTAATTCTAAATATTAATTTTTTAGAATTATCATCACTATAATAGCAATTAATTTTTTTTTCATAAATGTTATATATATTATAATATATATCATTCATATTGATACCAAGGTCGAACATTTTTTGTTCATCAAATTCAAAACGTAATAACCAAGGGCTTTCTTTATTACAATCTGTATCAAGTTCTTCAAATTCTTTATAAATTTTAATAAATTCTATATCATCTTCAATTGATGTTTCAGTATCTTTTGGGTCATAATATATACTAGATTTTTTAATAATATCTTTAATATATGTTGTTTCTAATGAATTTAAAATATTTTTGCATTGTGTTCTGTCGTGATTTTTATTTTCTTTAATATAAATTTTTGTAGAAGGACCTTTAATATTTTTACTAACACTTAATAATTCTTTTACTCGTGGAACTCCTCTAACTGTTTGTGATGCTGATGATATACCTGATGCGTGAAATGTATTTAATACTAATTGTGTACAAGGTTCACCTATTGACTGAGCAGCTACAACACCTACCATTTCACTTGGATGTGCTATGCTTTTTTTAAATTTAAGTTTAATATTTTCAATTATGTAATCAAAAGTTTCCATATTTAATTTATGTTTAATTATTACTTGTTTTGGAGATAAATTAATATTAGCAAGTAATTTAAATAATTTATTTCCATTATTATTTTTAGATATAATACAGGTTTTATTTATTTCATTTAATTTTTCTAAAACATAATCTGGTTTTAAATCACTTTTCATAAATTTAGTCATAAATTTTTGTTTAATATTTGTAATTAATCTTTTAAAAGAAATTGGTGTTAAAATAGAATTTTCTAATTCATTTTTAAAAACTTGTTCTATTAAATATTTTTTTTCAATCAATATCTCTTTAAAATGTTCTTCACAATCTTTTTCCCATTTTTCTTTATTTTTTATTATATCTTCTAATATTTTCTTTTTATACAGAGACTTCGGAATATCATCTAATCTAAGTAAAAAATCTTCCTCCATTTCTCCATAATTTTTGTCTATAAAATTACCTAAACTTTGACTTTCTAATTTTATTGCATTTATACCATCTTCACCATACAAAAACTGAATTATTGAACCATTCGCATTACGCACTGTTAAATCATAAGATATTTTACAATCTTCCATTGATTTAATTAATTTTCTTTGAATATAACCGGTTTCTGCTGTTTTAATAGCAGTATCAATTAATCCTTCACGACCACCCATTGCGTGAAAAAAGAATTCTTGTGGTGTTAATCCATTAATAAAAGAATTTTCAACAAATCCTCTAGCTTCTGGACCGTCATCATATTTTGTATAATGAGGTAGTGTTCTATCATCATATCCATCTGTAATTCTTTTACCATCTACATTTTGTTGTCCTAAACTTGATATCATTTGTGCAATATTAACTGGATTACCTTTTGCTTTTGAACGAATCATATTAACCATTCTATTTTCATCTGTAATATTATTTAATGCAATTTTACCTACTTTACCAATTGCATTATTAAGTAATTTATTAACTTCATTTTCGAAATTAACATTATTTGTATCAAAAGAATTATTTTCGAATTTATTTTTATGAATTTCTTGTATAATTTTATACACTTCATTTTTCATTTTTTTTAAAACTTCATTCATTTCATCATTTGTTTTTTTAAGTACATATAAATCTGATAATCCTACACTAAATCCAGAATAAACTAACCAATCACAAATTAATTTTTGTGTATTATCAAATAAATTATGTGCTTCTTCTGAACTTATTTCATTATGTATATAATGAATTAATCCATTTGTTCTATCTTGATAAATTTTTTTATCAAAAACTCCTTGTTTTATTTCGCCATTTTCTATTTTAATTAAATTGTGTTTATCATCTTTTAAACGATCTGCATCATATTGAGTATTTCCATTTATTATATTAACATTTTTAGGTATTATTTGAGACATTACTTGTTTTCCTGTCCATTTATATATATTATCTGTTATTTTTATTTCTGGTTCTGGTATTTTACCATAAAATTTAGAATTTGACATTAATAAATTAAATAATTGTTTTTCATTTATTTCTATATGGTCTTTTGTTATTCTATATATTCCTAATGTTACATCTTGTACTACTGATATAATAGGTTTTGATTGTCTTGGACTTATTATTTGTGTAGATACATTAGATAACATCTTTAGTTCATTTTCAGTTTGAATACTTTGGGGTAAATGTAAATTCATTTCGTCTCCATCATAATCTGCATTATAACTTGGTGTTACAGCTGGATTTAAACGAAATGTATCATAAGGCATTACTCTTACTTGATGAGACATCATAGACATTTTATGTAATGAAGGTTGTCTATTGAATAAAATAAAATCTCCATTCATTACGTGTCTATCAACTATATCACCTATATCTAATTGAATTTTATTAAAATCTATATCTTTTAGACGTATTGTTCTCATATTATCATTGGTTTTTCTTAAAAATTTAGCACCTGGATATATATCTGGTCCATTTTTTATAAGTTTAATTAATTTATCTTTGTTATATTTATTTACTTTTTCTGGATAAGTTAAATTCATAGCGATTTTTATAGGTACTCCCAATTCATTAATAGAAATTGAGGGGTCTGGTGTAATAACACTACGTGCAGAAAAATCAACACGTTTACCCATTAAATTACCTCTTATACGTCCTTCTTTTGATTTTAAACGTTCTGTTAGAGAACGTAAAGGTCTACCACTTCTTTGTTTTGCTTGTGCTAAATTTGGAGTTTTATTATCTATAAATGTTGATAAATGATATTGTAATAGAGTTGTCCAATAATCTATTTGATCTGTTGTAGACCCTTTTTCTATTTTTGTTTTAAGACTGTTATTTGTTTTTATAATATCACATAATTTATGTGTTAAATCATCATGACATCTTTGTCCAGTATCATTGGTAACACTTGGACGTACAGAAGGAGGACATACAGGAAAAACAGTACATATAAGATTTTCTGGCCTATTAATTGATTTTGGAAAACCGATTATTTCAGAATCTTCATCTGTTATTCTTTCAAAAATTTTAAGAATTTCTTCTGCATAATATTCTTTTACTAATTCATCACTACTTTTATTATCAGAATTTTTATCAGTTTTATTATCTGTTATATTTTCATTTTCATTTTCATTTTCATTTTCAGTAATATTAGATTTTTCAATATTGTCATTTGTTAAATTGTTTTTTGAAGAATCTTTTTTCCATTCCATAATTATTTTTCCCATATTTTCTTTTATAATTTTATCGGGTTGTTTAATTGAACAATGAGGACATTCTTTAATTTTATTTTTAGAACAAATCTTATATATTGCTTCAAATTTCTTTTGTCTACCTATTTTTTTATTAATTATAATTTGTATATCTGATACATTTTTATCAATTAAAATTTTTGAACAATGAAAACATATACATTTTAATAATTTTTTAATAATATCTAAATATTGAATGTAAAATAAAGGTCTCGCTAATTCTATATGTCCAAAATGACCTGGACAAAAATTATTTTTTTGTTCACACGTTGTACAAATTTTATTATGATCTATTACACCCATACGAGGATCAAATAAACCACCATGTATTGGCTCATTCCCTGCATATGTATCAGTTGTCAATATTTCTGCTACAGAACGTTTTTTAATTTCACTTGAAGACATTATTGAAAATTGAACACCTTTAATTGTATCTATGTTTTGATTATATGATAGTTCTTTATAAATTGACATCTTTATTAAATTTTATTATATATAATAATATATTTAAACTATTTTATTTTTCTATACAATTATTTTTTTCTATAAATATTATTTTATTCAAATTTTTAAATCATATTTAGTTAATTAATTTTTTTATTAATTAATTTTTTTATTAAATTAACTAATTATAAAATGATTTAAAATAAAAAATTAGTGATAATAAAATTAACATTAAAAATAAAGTTATAATTTTAAATTAATTCTTTAAATTTAATAATTAGATAATTAAATTTAAATTTTAATAAATTTTTATTTTTATAATAAAATGTCTTCATCAAACAAAAAGGATAATATATCAAAAAATAACAAAGATAATAAAGATAATAAAGATAATAAAGATAGTAAAAATAATAAAAAATATAATACGCGTTCTATTAAAAAAGATAAAAACAAGAAAAGTTTACCACCAAAAATAGATAAAGATAATCAAGATAATCAAGATAATATAGATGATGATAATAAAGATTTTAAAAGAAAATTTGAAGAAATTAATAAATTTTTAGATAATAATAACACTATATTTATTATTAATAATAATGATAATATTAAAAATGAAGAAGTTAAATTAATTAAAAATATTAATGATTTATTTTCAAGTATTAAAAGTAATAAAAATAATAATCCTAAAATAAATATTAATCAAATTAAAAATAATAATAATAAAAAACATAAAAAATCTGATATTGAATATATTGATTTATATGATGATGATGAATATGATGATGATGAATATGATGATGATGATGAATATGATGATGATGATGAATATGAAGAAGAAAACGAAATTATTGATGGTTTAGACGAAGAATTATATGAATTAAAAAATATGAAAAATAAATTAAGTAAAAATAATGATTTGAAAGATTTTAAAAATGAAATAAAAAGTAGAATAGATTTATTGAAAAAAAATGAAAAAGATATTATAGCTAATCCTAATTTTGAAAAATATTCTGCTAAAGAAATTGATTACTTTTTAAAATTATCTAAAAAAAATAAAAAAAAAGTTATTAATATTGAAAAAATTGCTAATAAATTCTACAAAGAAGAAATACCATTACGTTTTCGTATTTTAAATTCTAATATAAATGATAATCTTAAATCTATTGCTTTAAAAAAAGTTGATTATTTAAATACTATTAGTGAACGAAGTAGTGAATACTTTAGAACATTATCATATATTGAAAATTTGTGTAAAATACCTTGTGGTATTTATAAAAAATTACAAATTAATAATAAAAATACTCCTGATAAAATTTCTAATTTTTTAAATAAATCATATAATATTTTATCCGATAATGTATATGGTCACGATAAATCAAAAAAACAAATTATACAAATTATTGCTCAATGGATTTCTAATCCAAGATTAAAAGGTAATGTAATTGGTATACACGGACATCCAGGTGTAGGTAAAACTAGATTAATTAAAGAAGGTTTATCTAAAGCATTAAATATACCATTCGTATTTATACCTCTTGGTGGTGTAAATGACGGTGCTTATTTAACGGGTCATTCATTTACTTATGAAGGTGCTATACACGGTAAAATAGTAGATTCATTGATGAAAGCGGGTTGTATGAATCCAATTATATATTTTGATGAATTAGATAAAGTAAGTAACACATCAAAAGGTGATGAAATAATTAATACATTAATTCATTTAACAGACCAAACACAAAATAATAAATTTTATGATAAATATTTTTATGATATTCCTCTTGATTTATCTAAAGCATTAATTATATTTACTTATAATAATGATCATTTAATTAATCCTATATTAAAAGATAGAATGATTAGAATTAATACAGATGATTATACTAAAACTGATAAATTAAATATTGCACAAAATTATTTAATTCCTGAAATAATGAAAGATTTTAATATATCAGAAGATTTAATATATTTTACAAAAGATATTATAGAATACGTAATTAATAAAACAGAAAAAGAAAAAGGTGTACGTAATTTAAGACGTTCTTTAGAAACTATTATTAGTAATTTAAATTTATTAATGTTAACAAAAACTAATAATAATAATTTTACATCTATTGATTTTAATATAATATTTCCAGTTAAAATCAATGAAAAAATTGTTGATAAATTAATTGTTCCATATGATGCATTTAAAAATACATCTATAGAACATCTCTATCTTTAAAAATTTTTTATTTAATTAATTAATTAAATTTTTTATTAAATTAATTAATTAAATTAATCTGTGATATTGTTAAGTGGCATAAATTGTATTTTATTTTCAAATACTTCTGGTAATTTTTCTTTTATAAATTTCATACTATAATTTTTATAAATATAGATTATCATTTTAAGATAAAAATATTTTTGCATAGGTTTTAAATTTTTAAAGGCATAAATATTAATTTCCCAATATTTTTTTGTAGGGCCTCCAAAATGAAAAAATGTTATATCATTATTTTTTATATCATTATCTAAATTATAAAATATTATTACGTGAAATTCTGGTGGTAATAATAATATGTGTTTAGGATTTAACATTTGATAAAATACTTCTAAACTATCATCACCGCATCTAGGCATATTATGTTTTAAACAAGCTTTATAATATTCTACTATTTTATCATAAAAATTAATTTTTTCTAATCCTTTTACATTATATATTTTAATTCCACCAGATATTCTTTCTTGATGTATATCACCCTTCCAATATATTTTTTTTATTTTATCAAAATCCTTATTTAATGTTTTAAAATTACTTATTCTCCAATTTTTTGAATAACTACCAGCAATATGTTTTATTTTTTCTAATTTAATATTTACTTTTTTATTTGTATATATGTCTGCTTCTGTTTGTAAAATATAATCATAATCATTTAATAATTTATAAGCATAAAAATGATAAAAACATTCAATTGGATAATTTCTCGAATATGGTCTTTTATCTAAATCATTAAAATCTTCTTCTAAATTTATCTCAAAAGTTTTTATATTATATTTTTCACATAATTTCTTACTTTCATCACTATATTTTGTTCCTATCATTACCTTATCATAATCTGGATTATATACTTCAAATTGATTTAATGCTACAACTGATTTAAATACATAAGGATCATTACAACATATATATACCGCTTTTTTCATTTTTTATTAATTTAATTTAATTTCTTTTTAAATTAAATTTTAAAATTAATTATTTAATTATTTAATTATTTAATAAAAAAAATTTTAATATTTATCATTTATAATTTTTTGATAAGGTTCATATTTTAATTCATTTTTTGATTCTTGTGGAAATACACCATCTCCTCTAGATGCTATTAAATTATTTTGTTCTTTATTATAGCATACACATCCTCTTGAACAACTATAATCTGTTCCTTTTCCAAATTCACAACATTCTGCTTTACAATCATTGTATTTAAATAATGATAAACTTTTTTCATCACCCATCACAACTGGAGCATTTTCACTTGTATTTTTGTATGAACTATCAAAAGTCTTTATATCCCAATGGGTAGGAGTACCAAATACAGTTTTAACTTTTTCTTTCACCATTCCATTCTCTTTTATTTCTTCATTAAATTTTTCTACTATTCCTGATATATCATCTAAATTATTTAAATATTTAATTAATCTTATAGAAGTTAATATTATTAATAATAATATTAAAATATTTATTATAGAAGATTGTTCAGCATTCATTTATTTATTAAAAATATTTAATTTAAATTAATTTTATTTAAATCATATTCATAAAGTTTTCTTGAAAATAATTTATAGTAATTACAGATATATTATTTTCTAACGCTTTTAATTCTTTTTTCCCTTTTTTATCTTTATTTTCTTTTATAATTAAATAATTTGTTTTAGAATTAATATTGTCTTGTATATTACCATTATTATTTTTAATATATTCTTCTAAATCATTAGAACGAAAACCACTAAATACAAAATTTAAATTTTTTATTTTTTCATTAATATTATCATTTATATTGTTATTATTAATTTTATTATAATTAAAATTAATATTTATATTATTTTTTAAATTAATTAAAAAGTTTGAAACATTAATAAATTTATTAATAAATTTATCAGCAGTTTTAATTTGTATTCCTGGAATTTTTATTAAATCTTCTTTTTTGATTTCTATATTTTCATTTTTTTCAATTATGTTTTTTAAAAATATATAATTATCTAATTCTTCTTCATTCTCAAATTCTATATTTTTTTTTATTAAATTATTTAATTCTTTTAATATCAAAATTAATTTTTTATCACCAAAACCTCTACCAAATTTATTAGAAGCTATTATTATATCTATTATATCACAATTCTCTATTTTTTCATTTATTGATTTTAATATATTTAATGCACTCTTTTCTTTTATTCCTTCTATTTTTAATAATTGTTCTTTATTTATTTTCAATATATCAGTTATATTTTTATATCCATTATCATATAATTTATTAATTATTCCTTTTTTTATATTTTTAAATTCCATTTTATTAGCAAAATGTTCTAATTCTTTTTTTTCTAATTCTGTTTTTATATTTTCTATATCTTCTTCTTCATCTAATATATAATGTACTTTATTATCATCCCATTTATATTTACAATTTTGAGGTTTAGAACCACTATCACTTAAACCTACATCTATTATTTTTTCTATTTTTGGTATCACGTCTCCACTTCTTATAACAAATAATTTACTTCCTATGTTTATTTTGTTTTCTTCTATAAATTTAGCATTAATACCAGTTGCTTTTGATATAATTACTGAATTAATTTCTGTTGGTTCAAATAAAACAACAGGTTGTAAATATTTGTCTTTTGTAATATTCCATTCAATACCTAATACAGTAATAATTGCTCCGTCTTGTGTTGAAATATCTTTATATGCAAAAGAATATTTTGGATTTTCTTCTTTACGTTTATATATAATGTTATGAGTACAAATAATACCGTCTATGTCATAATTTGAATTATTTTTATAATTAATTAATAAATTAGATAAATTAATTTTATAAGAATTATTTATGTTTAATTGATTAATATTTAATAGAATATTATTGGGAATATTAAAATTTAATTTTTCTAAAAATTTAAATTGTTCAGATGGTTTTAAAACAGGTTCAATAACTTCATATGCAATAAAATCAATATATTTAATTAAATTGGTGTCTATAGATTTTGAATTTATTAAACCTGCTACTAAATTACGTGAGTTTTTAGGATTTTGTTTATTTAAATTTTTAATAAGTTGAAAATTATTTTTAGAAATAATTAATTCTCCACGACAACTAAAATAATTATTTTCTATTATATTAGAATTTTCTTGTTTCTCTAAAAATTTAAGATTATTTATATATTTGATTAAATAACTTATATCTTGTCCTTCGTATCCATTACCTCTTGTAAATAATTTTAATTCATTATTATTAAAAACAAATAATCCTGATATACCATCTAATTTTTCTGAAATTAAAAATTCATTATTATTTGTATTTTTTTTTAATTGTTTTAAAAACCATTTCTCTAAATTATTATCATTGTTTTTTATTTTGTTCATACTTCCCATATAATATGGTAATTTTACCTTATTTTTTAATTCTTCTATATTAACTATACCTACTAAATCATTTCTATTATCAAATCTATTATTAAAAACTTCTTTAATATAATCAAATATTGTATCATCAATTAAATTATTACCTTTATAATATTCATCATTTAAATAATTATATAATATTTTTAATTGTTGATTATCTAATAAATTAATAAATTCTTTTATATTTTTTGTTTCTTTTAATTCATTTAATAAATTAATTTCTATATTGTTTGTAATTATATAACTTTCTTTTTCTAAATTATTTTTAATTGATGAAGAGGTTCTTTTTCTTGTCATTTTAAAATCTAATTAATTATTTAATAATTTGTATAATATAAATGTATTTAAAATAAATAAATCAAATTTTAATATTATTAATAAATACTAATTTTTATTTAAATAATTTAGATAAATATAATAAAATTAAATATGGATTTAGATAATAACAATTTATTATTGGATAATACTAATGATGATAGATTGTTAAATAATGATTTATATGAAGATTTATATGATGATTTATATGAAAATGATATAAATAATAAGAATAAAGAACATAAATTAATAAAAACTTTTTGTAAAGAGATAGAAGAGATTATTATAAATTCTGAAGGTAAAATTATAAATATGTTAAAAAATAAGAATCCAATTAATTATATTAATTATTATTATACAATTGAAGGAATTATTTTATTTAAAAAAATTAACATAAATATTATTAAAAATTTAATTAATTTAAATTTAGAAAAATATAATAATAAAATTAATTATATATTATTAAAAAAAAGTGATGAATTATTTTATTTTAAATTTAGTTATGGTGATAATAAAATATTAAAATTATATATTTATAATATTGAAAATGATTATTTTTTTTATAATATGTATGAATCAAATTTTGATATAAACACTATTTATAAAAACATTGATGGTTATGATATTTTTAAATTATTTTTTAATACCTCTACTATTGAATACTCACAAATTAAAAACAGAATTAAAAATAAATTTTTTTGCTGTTTAAGTAACGATTTACCTATTTTTATTAAAAACAATCAATTATTTTATAAACAATATAATTATTTTTTTTATAGTAAATTATTATATGCTCAAGAACTTGTATATGATGGGTGGATAATGGATGAATTTGATATAAAATATGATAATTCAAATTGGACTTTAAATTATTGGAAAAATTATGTAAATAAAATAGATTTAATTAAATTATGTAATAAACAAATTATTGATAATAAATGTTATTGTTGTAAAGAAAATTTTAATGATGATGATATTGTTTTTAATTATAGTCATTTTGTATTCCATTTTAATTGTTTAAAAATTGTTTTATATAATTAATTAATTAATTAATTAATTAATTAATTAAAATGTTTAAGATAAAAAATTAATTAATTAATTAATTAAAATGTTTAAGATAAAAAATTAATTAATTAAAATGTTTAAGATAAAAATTAATTAATTAAAATGTTTAAGATAAAAAATTAATTAATAAAAAAATTAAAAT
>Ga0255761_10002611_pt1 | contig 16538 bp, 29 predicted proteins | sample 071ome_29_FD_179961 | JGI IMG/M metagenome (GOLD analysis project Ga0255761, IMG submission 179961) | Coastal salt marsh microbial communities from the Groves Creek Marsh, Skidaway Island, Georgia - 071407BT metaG (version 2) | ecosystem: Environmental > Aquatic > Marine > Intertidal zone >... | reverse complement strand
ATAGAGTGAATTGAGTTTTTTTAAATCTTCTTTAAGTTGATTTGGATTAGGCATATTGCTCTACTAGTTGTCTAATGTTTTGAGTAATAGGCATACCTCCGATTTTTTCCTCAATCTTATTACCATCACTATCAGCAATAATAAGAACAGGAGTAGCAGTTACCCCATATTTTTTTGCAAGATCTAAATTTTCTTGAGGAATAGGCACATCACTAAAATCCTCAAGATTAACATACTCAATCATACTTGTATCTACTTTAATAGACTTAAAGTATTTGTCTACAAGAGCACATGGACCACAAGATTTTTTAGAAAAGAGATAAAATTTATTCGACATGGTGTGCTTTGAGTTCAGGATTAGGTTGCGATTTGGTCAAGTCTCTACGGGACTGATTTTTAATTACAATGAAAGCATCCTTATTAATTTTGCGAGTACCAAGAGGTGATTGCCACTTCTTATTGTACTCTTCACCTACATCAATACCAGATACTTGAGTGCCTGCCATTTCAACAGAAATCTCATCACTATCTTCCCACCCATATTTTTGGATAAGAGAAGCAACTTGTTCCATTACAGTAGGTTCAGTCATAATACGATCTTCAGGATCAAGTTTGCCAATCATCAGTAAAGATTTTCCTCTTGATCAGTTTCAATAACACAATCGGAAGTTGGATATGCAACACAAGTGAGAACAAATCCTTCTTCAATTTGATCATCGTCCAAGAAAGATTGATCCGATTGATCTACACTGCCGGAAACAATTTTCCCTGCACATGAAGAACAAGCACCTGCACGGCAGGAGTAGTTCATATCAATACCTGCCTCTTCGGCAGCATCAAGAATATATTGGTCGTCTTCGCAAGTGACGGTTTGTTCTCCATCAGAAGTACGAAGAGTAATATTAAAAGCCATTAGTAAGTTTCGGATAGTTTTTCTACAGAGTATGCCAACAATACAAAGAAGGCAATGCTAGTCATTGTAAACAAAATTGAAGTCATTGTCAAGTGTTCCTTGTTACTTCATAAATGGACGAGTCACCATAGGTCTTATGGTCTTTGTATCCTACCATCTTGCCTTTCGTGTTTTGAAGGGCAGGCATAAATGCGACTAGGAAGAATACTGCAGGTGCTCCAATAATCAAAGCACCGGCAATCACATAGTAAGTGAGGAGTTCAATCAAAGAGGTTTCCATCAGAATCCAAATGCTCCAAAGAAGAAGAGGCTACCAGTCGTGGCATAGGAGATAACTGCTGCAACAAATCCAAGCATTGCAGTGCGACCATTGAGTTTCTCTGCCTTCTCAGCATAGGTCTCAATGCCATAACGGTCAAGGTCTTCCTTGCTCATATACATTGTAGGTTCAGTTGCCCACATATTCTGTTGCCCAAATTCGTTTTTAGTAACAGTCATTTCCTTTTGTAAAGATTTACAACATAATTATATAGGAAATATTAAGTTCTGTCAAGGAAGTGTATGTATCAATTGCCACTCTTTTGTATGACGTATGCCCTTCCTTGCTCGTCAAACCCATCAATATCAATATAAACAGGTTCTCCAGTAAAGTTGTCTACTGGAGCAACTAACAAATAAGGACCAGGAACTCTATCAGTTCTTGTATCATAGGTCCTAAAATTAGTGGGATGAAAGTGAACTGTGACAACTTTTTTGCCGGGATTGCGACAGGTATATCCAAGTTCTCTCATATGATATGTAATCTTATTATCACATCCAGGTTTACCCATAGTATAATTCATACTATCAGATGTTGCTATTGGTGTTTTAAAAATCCAAGAATCTTGTGAAGCTGAATTATCATATGGTTCAATCTCCCAGTTCTTACCGTCCTTGGTAGATATTTCCCAACGACTCAGAGCATAAAAAGTTTTATCCATATTGATACTTTTGAAGTATCTAAGAGTATCATCAAAAATAATATCTGCATTAGCAACAACACAGATTTGATCTTTTAAATTCTCATTACAAAAATCAAAAAGATCTTTATATGATGGTCTATCTTTTCTTACTATTCTATGAATTTTAGGAGAATCAAAATTAAGTTCTGCATCATCTTCCATGAAAATGTATACATTATCAATCAAGTCATTGGCAAGATTTTGATGGAGACAGTAGAGATATTCTCCATTTCTCATATGATTACGAGAGTTAAAATATTCTATAATAAGATTCAAAATTAATCCCCTTTTACTATTCTATAAGAGTCTTCTTCCATGTGTTGTGTAGAAAATTCAAACAATTCCGTATCTTCAAGAGCAATCATTTGATGACGAAGACCTACAGGAATTTCAAACTTATCTCCTTTATGTAGTACGATAAAATCTGCGTCATCTAAAGAATCTTCAAACGAATAAAATATTTTTATAGATCCAGATTGAAGATAAAAAGTTTCTCTTTTTATCTTATGATAATGCCAAGAACACTTCAATCCTTTAACAAAAAAGAGAATTTTGCCGCAATAATCTTCATTATTAACAATCCATTTTTCATATCCCCAACCTTTAGGGACAAATTTTTCTAAAGAAGTCTTCATCAGAAATACCTTTATCGTCTATAAAAAAGTCTGCATGAGGTTTACCCAAACGAAGTTCATGGAACCTACATCCCCACAAACTTAATTGTATCTCACTAAGTTCCCCCCACATCTGATACACTGCAGAAACATCCCCCTTACATATGCCCATGCCACGAGCAGTAAAATAAGTAATATGATGTCCTTCATCATATAATGAATTAATAAAGTCTATTCTATCATTAAATGGCAAGGCTTGATCATAATTACCCCACGTATTATTGCAAATAGTTCCATCAATATCAAAGCAGTATCTTTTCATTTTGCAATCAATCTCATGTTATAATCATGTCCATCATTTTGATATATTTCATAATCATAATTTTCTGAAACTATATCTATTAAGTCCTGCCTATTATGATAAAAAGCATAGGTAGGCATCACATCAAATGCCATATATTCAGAATACCTAGAAGGTTGATCATCAATATTCATTCTATGAAGAAGAATGTTTTTAAATCCCAATGAACAAATCTTTTTAAGAACTTTATTGGCATTGGGAAGAACGTCTAGAACGGCAGACATATAAAAAATTTCATTATCACCTTTTATAAAATTTTCATCCAAATCATCAAGATCAAAAACAAAAAAATTATCTTTGGAGTAATTTTCTTTCGCAAGTTTTATTGCATATTCAGATCTATCATATCCATAATAATTTCCACCTTCTAATCCATCACTAACAACCTGATAAATTGCCCCGGAACCACATCCAACATCACGAATAGTATCAATTTCTTCATTATTCTCAAGGAAAAAAGAAACATCTCCAATCAAATTATCCCAATGAGGAGGTCTTCTGGCACTATAATTTAGTTCCTTTTTATTTAAAAAAAGTTGGCGATCAAAATAATTTTTTTCTTGTTCGATAGTGTGTACCATTTTACCTCAATCCTTTAGTTTAATATAACACATCCAAGTGTAATCATAACAATCAGTATAGTAACTCTCATAAACAATTTCATCAGAATTAAATATGGGATCAGGAGTTTTATAAACTTCCCTATCCCAACTATCCCCCCATCTTGTATTATCTAAAATATAAAGAGGAGGGAGTTCTATATAAGATTCAACTTTCTCATCAAATTTTTTCTTTACATCACTCTCAAGTTCATACTCAGTCCTAACACCAAATTTATCAATAATATAATTTCCACCCTCATTAATTTTTTTGGGTGAGACAATATCTCCCTGATTTGGGGGATAATTATCTTCAACTATAACATGTTTAAAGGGAGCTTTATCAAGAAAATATAGTCTATCAGAAAAATCTTGGTGGTCATCTAAAAATAGTAAAGTTTTTTCTGGAGTTTTTTCCGGATAATCTTCAAAAAACTCTTTCCAATCAACAGTATTGATATCTCTTTCTAGATATTGAACTTCATCCGATTTATATTTTATGAGAGACAAATCAATATCAAATGACATAATATCAGCGTCAGGCAATGCTTTACGAATAAACCACGTTCCTTGTCCCCTCCATATTCCACTTTCAACTACAAGATTTGGTTGAAGTTCTTTCATTGCACAATAAAAAGCGAACAAATGAGACGACTTCATACCACCAGTATTATCCTGAATGGGTCTGTTCTCATATAATTCTTTAAACTCAGAAAAATATTTTTTAAAATTTGTAGTGTCCATCAAGAATCTCCAAGAAGTGTTTTAAATTTTTTAACAGTATCAAAATACAATTTTACTTTCCTCTTAAGAAAAGGAATGTTGACATCTCCTACCATATGTCTCCTGGCAAGAATATAAGTATCATTGTCAAAGTCAGGAACAAAACTAGAAAGGTGCCAGTACACTAACTTTTGCCTATTTCCTTGCCAAACAATCATTTCATTATCAACATCATACTGATGAAAAGGTAGATTCCAAGGAGCAAGGTGTCCACAAGTATCTCCTATAATTACAGCATCTTCCTCAGATCCACCATAAACCAGTTCAAGATATTTTTGATCTCCATAAGCACCATACTCTGCAGCAAATTCATTATTGGGATCTTTTAAGCAAGACAACCAAAAATCAGATGCCCCCAGTCCAGTAATATCATTGTTAAAATAAACAATACCTACATTAAATTGCCCAGCTGGATGTGGATTTGGATGAAGAATCCTATGCTCCACAACGCCAACACTTTTATCACCAACATCATTAAATGCATACATGAAATCTTCAAAGAAGAAAATATCAGCATCAACATACATGATGTGATCAAGATTCAAGTCTCTCAAACAATAGTTAATTGAAAAAGTAGAAAGACTATAAAGAAATTGCCACTGATTGGGATCATTTACATCATCGCCATTTGCCTTTTCAGTATTAGAAACATTCTTTGCTTCAAAAGATGCTTCTACGGTCTTTAACTTTTTAAGATGCTCATTAGTTTCGCATAACTGAGTAATAGAAATAGGAATTACTCTAGAGTCATATCCAGATAGAAACTCAAAACTTTCTTCATCTACACAAAAATAATAGAGAGTATAATCAGTATCAGACTTACTCAAGGATTCATGCATGGACAATCCAAGATGCAAATAATTTTTATCAGATACTGTGCAAAAGTTTTTCATCATTTATATTTTTCAATTAACATTGCGGTAAGTTTTGCAGATCCTTGCGGTGAGGCATTTCTTTCATACCAACTACGACAAGCGTTATGCATATATTCCCATTCAGACCTAGAAACTTTAGAAATTTTTTCTTTGACTTCTTCAGGAGATTGAACAGAAATATAGTGAATACCCTCAACCCATGGCTCATGATAATTTATAACATCACATCCAGGGGCAACTACAGGGACTGTTCCATGTGCCATACATTCAATGTCCCTATTGCATTTTGGACCATATCCAGGCAAAAGGAGACCAAACTTAGAGGAAGCAAGTTTATCTTGATACTGTTCTTGAGTATATGGATAAGAAGATTGAAGACCACTATCACCAATGCGAATTGGCATACTAAACTCTTCAACACTCTTTGTCCAATCTTGATTTAATCTACCACTTCCTTGAACATGATTTTCAATCTTACCCATAAAGATAGATTCTACTGGACGTTCATCGTAAGGAAGAATACCCCTCAACACCCTACCATGAAGTTTTATAGGATGTCGTGAGAAAAAGGTCCAAGGATGGACTTGTGGATGTTCTGGTACTGTATTGCAGAAAAGTGAAACTCTAAAAGGAGGAATAGATCTATCATCTATCCTAGGCCAGTCATAAAGTAAGAATTCTTTATCTCCATCTGCCCAACAAAAATCATCACTACTGTAAGAGAAGGTAGCAAGATCTAAGTCTCCCCACAACTCAAGCATTTCTCTGAATGCATCGTTGTGAGCATCATTATCTGGTTTCCAAATATGTGGTTTGTTCATTTGACTTTCCTCAGTTTATCAAGAATTAGAATCTCACTATCATATAATTTTTTAATTCCGTCACCCAACATTCTATTCATCTTAAATATTCCGTCAACTAATCCATAAGAATTCTGAATTGATGCTGCTTGATCTGATCCATACGCAGTCCTATCATTAGTAATATGAAATTCAATACATTCTGCACCAAGAGCAACTGCACCAAAAGTAGCTTCAAATCCACTGTAATGATTAGAAAACCCTATTTTAAAATCCGAATACTTATCTTTAAGTGTTTGAATATATCTAAGATTTAATTCATCAATAGCAGATGGATAAGTACTAGTACAAGCAAGTATATATTCTAAGTTTTTAAAAAGTATTTTTACAGAATTGTCAACTTGATCTTCTGTAGACATTCCTGTCGAAAGGATAATTGGTTTCCCAGTATTTACCAAATCTTTTAAGAACTCTTCATCAGTAACAAGAGCAGAAGCAACCTTATGATAATCCACATTAAGATTATCCTCAATTAATTGGATGCTTTTTCTATCCCAACAAGAAACAATAAAATCCATTCCTAAGTTTTTAGTATATGAATAAAGTTCTTTATACTGTTCAACAGAAAATTCCAATCCCTCCTTTTGCTCTCTATTTGTTGTCCCCCAAGGAGATTCTCTATACTTATCAAGTTCTTCCTCAGAATAAACTGATTCAATATCTCTTTTCTGAAATTTTACTGCATGACATCTAGATTCATGAGCCTGATCGATTAATTTTTTTGCATTATGAATAGAACCATTATGATTGATTCCAATTTCAGCAATTACATAAATTTGTTTCATACATACACACTTAGATTTTACTATTCTACAATAAGAATATTATTTTTGCAATATATACTCTCTCATTACCAGAGAGCACAATTTTAAATCATCAATTGAATCTATTTCAAAAGACTTCCATTCATCCATTTCAATAATTCCTATATTTCCATACATTCTATTATTGAACTCTTTAATAGAGTCTGGTTTAAACATATAGAAAGATCCGTTCTCAATGTATTGAATATCATTATCTTGTCGTCTTTTCCTATTTCTCCAATCATATCCAATACTATCCAATCCATCTTTACTTTTTTTCCATAAAGAACACTGATCCGTTTTTTGAGCAGAGAATAGAGAATCATATTCACCACTTTTTGCCATTGACAATGCATTAGTAATATCAGACGACTCTCTTATTGGAGAAGTAACTTGAGGAGCAAATATCCAATCATATTCTAAACCTTTACTCTTTAAATAATCTATAGAATAGATCCATGAAATTTCAGAAGTTGCACCGTCACCAGAAACTTCTTGAGTTCTTAGAATGCTACCCACTCCATATTCTTCACCAACATCCAATATTTCCTGAGAATCTGAACTGACAAAAACATTGGATGAATCAATACCAGAATCAAGACATTGTTCTATTGTCCAAGAAAGTAAAGGTTTCCCACAAAAGTCTATTATATTCTTTTTAGGAACTCCTTTAGAACCTCCTCTAGCCAAAATAATTGCTGCTGTTTTCATTTCAATTAATAAAATTAACGTTCTCTAAAGATTGCAAATATTCCTCTTCTACAGAAAAGTCATGACTTTTATATCCGTCCCACATGTTAATTTTTTCAAAATAATGATCAGAATTTGTTTTAAAGAAATCAAAACAAAAACAATCAACAGATTCAAATAATTTTGCTGCTAATAAAATTGCATATCCTCCAGAGCTAAGGGACTTACCATTTTCAAAAGTAACATATGATATAAATTTTCTCATATCATAAACTTCATTATTAATCTTAGTTCTAATACTATCTTCCGAAATTGAATTACCATCTTTCAAGATTATAACTTCATTACTTATACAATTATTAACATCTTCATTTTTCCATTCAGAAAATGTTTCAATATAATGAGAATTTTTACTGATTTGAATTGGATCCATTATCATGTTGGAAAAATGAATGTTAATAATTCTAATATCAGTTTTTGTTCCTACATTCTTCTCATATCCATTAATTTGAGTTCTATTACATCTAATGACAACATCATATTGATCGATAGTAGACCCATATTCCTTTTCTAAAAGAAGAGGAGAATTACTTATCACAGCACACTTTTTATACTCTAAGAGTTCGGATAATTTTTTCATTTGATTAACAATTTAAATTCATCATAGTCTCTAATATATTCGTCTTCATCATACTCCTCAGTTCCAAATACAATTAGTTCAGTATCTTTTTCCAAGAAAGTAAAGTTGATCCAAGAAAATGGAAGAATGTTAATATAATCATTTGAATTTAATATCCTTTCATCTATTCCTTCACTAGTTTCTACTTTTATAGAAATACTTCCCTGAGTAACATAAAAAAGTTGTTTTTCTCTTCTATGTCCATGATTTCCCCTGGAAGATCCTTCCGGAACATTCCTAAAAATCATTACTCGTTTAATTGGATTCAATCCAAATTCTAATGGATAAATTGGAATAAGATCTCCACGTTCTTTATCTTTTTTAATTTCAATCATGGTCTGTTATGTACATAAAGTGCTTGTCTTGAAGAACTTTTCAATAGAGTTCCTCCCGAATGATAATTATCAGTATTTAAAATTACAAGATCACCAATGTCACAATCTAGATAAACTCCATCAGTTTCATTAAAAGAAACCATCTCTCTTGGAAACTCATTTAGTCTATGTGGGTCTCCACCATATTGACCCTTACCTTTATTATTAGAAATAAACTCCATCCTAATGATGGATCCTTCCCCAAAAGATTTGGGAATTACTCTAAGGGCTCCATTCTCTTTTGTAGTCTTTTGAAAGAAAGTTGCAAACTTTAAAGACTCATATGGATCTATATGCATATGAGAATTTCTTGGAAGATTTTTATCATCAACCAATTTATTTTCTCTAGTAGAAAATGTTTGTAAAAATCGTTGACAATTTTTTGAAAAATGTTGGTCAAGAACTTTGTTTAATAAATCATTCTTGACGAACATTTCAAGTATTTGCGGAACATTTATGTAGTACTGAGGAAAAATACGCATTGCTTTTCCAGACAAATAATCTTTTTCTGATGATAATTCTACATTATTTGGAGAATAAAAATAACCATGGCATCCATCAGATATCATATCATAAAGTTCATTCAATTGAGAATACAACTTACTAATATCTTCTTCAGAAAAAAACCTTTTAATCAAACAAATACCATACTCATCTAAAGAAGAAATTATATCTTCCTCCGTGGAGGTGTTATCAAGAATAAAGTTCATAATCAGTTAACAACAAAATTATAAAGATTATTGTGATTTGGTCTCCATCCCAATTCAGATCTAATTTTTTGGGAAGAAATAGAATATCTAATATCTTGTCCCATTCTATTCTCAACAAATTTAATTCTTGGTTTTTTTCCCATCCAAGAAGATACTTGATCTACTATCTGATTATTTGTCAGACAATTATTGGCGGATATATTCCAAATTTGATTTTTTCTTTCTGCGAAACAAACATTATAAACACCTTCCACATTATCTTTTACATAAGTCCAATCTCTAACATATGATCCATCACCATGAAGAGGAATAGGTTTATCCTCATTAAGACATTCAATAATTTTTGGTATTAATTTTTCTGGATATTGTCTAGGACCATAGTTATTTGAACTTCTACAAATCTGATATTCTATACCATATGTTCTTCCATAGGAAAACAAAATCATTTCCGCAGCAGCTTTAGATGCAGAATATGGATTAGAAGGATTCAAACGTGAAGTCTCACTCATATCTCCATCTTCTATATCACCATAAACTTCATCAGTGCTTATATGAACAAATAATGGTCGTTCATAAACCTTTCCCCTCAAAAGATTTAAAAGATTTTGTGTACCTAAAATATTTGTTTTGGCAAATACGTCTGGTTCATTGATAGAATTATCTACATGACTCTCTGCAGCAAAATTAACAATAATATCACATAAAGGAAGGTGAGTTAAATTTCCAATATCTTCCTCTATAAGAGTATAATTTTTATCATTATCCCATGGTAGTTTTTGATTCGATGCATAGGTCATCTTATCAATGTCAATTACTGTATGTCCCCTAGATAAACAAAGTTCTACAAAATGACTACCTATAAATCCTCTACCACCCGTAACTAAAAATTTCATAATTAACCTCCACTAATTAAAATTTCAAGATCTTCACTCTCAGAATCAAACTGCGTATCTGACATGAGAACTTTCATAAAATCATTTATATTCATAGAAACTTTGTTATCACCAATACTTGCACCAACGTGTCTAGCAATTCTTCTATCTAAGTTATGTAAATTGAATCCGTCTGAGGAATCAAATTCGATTCCGATTTTTCGAAAAAACTTACGTATTTCATCTTTAGTTCTGATAGAAGTATTTTCTGGTTGAAAATGATTGGATGATTCTACAAACAAATCACTATCATAATTTTCATTGTAACTTTCAACTGCTTCTATCATTCTAAGAGGTATCTCATTATCATTATTATACACATGAGTTACTGGAGATTTTCTCAATTTTTCAGGAACAACTGTAGATTGTCCAGGATAACAAACTACACCAAGTCCAGCAGCATAGGCTTGTGATGCAACTCTAGACCAGTATCCAACATTTCCAACATGAGTAAAAACTTTAGAAGATTTATAGAAATGTGCTAGGGTTTCATGATCAAAAGTAAATGGATAATTATAATTCATTTCCAAAAGATTGAATCTGGTTCTTTCTTCATGAGAAAACATTTTCATATAATCACCAAGCAAATCTTTTGGACATTTTTCAGTATCTGCGGGCATTGGTCCATTACATGCTATCAATAAAACTCTGTAATCATATCCCATATCATAAACTTTTCGTATACTGTTTAGAAAAACAGATATTCGTTTAAAATCTACAGATCTAGCAACATATAAAATGTCCCAGTGCCTTTGCAAAAAAGGACTAGGATTAAAGTATTTGGAGACGTAACTACAAGCATGAGCATCAATAACAGGAGCTCCTGCAGTCATCATATAATTCTTACAAATTATACTTACATCAAATCTATTATCATGATATGCTGGTTGCCAATTATGATGTAGACCAACAACCCATTTAGATCTTAAAAAATCGAAAGATGGTATATTTAATGTTTCTTGTTTAGTAAAACATACTAAACCCTTTGTTTTGCCTGGGAATTTTAAAATAGCTGCCATAATAATTACCTCGCTGGATTTCCTTTTATGATAGTATTCGATGGAACATCTTTTGTTACTACAGCACCTGCTCCAATAACTACATCATCTCCAATATTTACAGGAAGAATAGTTGCATTTGATCCTACACGGACTCTATTACCTATTTTTGTTTCTTTTCTTACAGGAGTTTCTCCAATTTCATATTGAAACAAATCATTAGTAAACATAACACCATGACCTATAAAACAATCATCTCCTATAACAACATGTTCACATATAAAAGTATGACTTGATATTCTTGTATTATTTCCTATAATAGTATTTTTTTGAATCTCTACAAATGGTCCCACAAAAACATTATCCTTAAATTCGCATCCATATATATTAACAAGATTTGGATATGGTATGACTGGATTATTCATAGTCAATTTTTCTCCAATACAGTATAATAGGTATTGTGTATAACTTCCACTAATATAATTCTATAATCCAATTTTTTAGAATTTGAATTATAAAAAATATCCCATTCATCTTTATTTTTTACGTTTATATGAACATCATCATATCCAGCACTTTTGGAAATACTATCATTGTGAGCATCACACATAGCATTCGCATGAAAAACATATTTTTTTGATACTCGTATTGCTTCAGATAATGCTTTTAATTCCCATTGAACAGGAATATGTTCCATTCCATCTAAATGTTGAACAACATTGAAGGAGTTATCTTCAAATATTGACATATTATGGCATGATGAGGTTTTAACATTCAGTCCATTTTTTGCATGAAAAGATATTCTATCATCAGATATATCAATTCCACAATAATCAATATTTTCGGATTGAAAATACTTTAAACATGCACCACCACCAACTCCAATGTCTAGGAAAGACATTTTATTTTCAATACACTCTCTCCAAAGTTTATGAAAATTTTGATTATATGTTTTTAATTCATTCAGTTGTCTAGGATATTTTGTATAAACATCTTCTCCAAAATTTTCAGAATTATGAATGAAATTATATTTCATTCGTTCTTTTTCATCTATACTTTTAAATTTCATTTTTAAAAAAAGACTTACAATTTTTACATACAAATTCAATTTCAGAATCTGTCATATAAGGATGCATTGGTAAACTCAATATCCTACTAGAATTTATATCAGTTTTTGTAGTGTCATATTTACCGTCAAGATAACCAAACGGTTTTGACTTTGCAATAGGAACTGGCCAATGAATTATCGTTGGAATATTTTTAGATGCTAAAAATTGTTGCAATTTTTCCCTATCATCTACCATTATACAGTAGATGTGATAAACATGCAAATCAACATGAGAGTCTACCTTTGGTGTTTCAACTACACCACCCAAAAGACTATTGTACTTTTCTACAACCTTTTGTTTTTTATTATTCCACCCATCAAGTCTTTTTAGTTTTTCATCTAAGAACAATGCTTGAATTGGATCCATTCTGTGGTTCCACCCAACATCATCATAATAATATTTCTTTGATGATCCATAGTTTCTAAGAGACTTGAGTCTTTGGTTGTAAACATCACTATCAGTGGTAACTATTCCAGCATCTCCAATAGCCCCAAGATTCTTTCCAGGATACAAAGAATATACAGTCATATCAGCATATTTACCAATCATCTCACCATTCGTGACTGAACCATGAGCATGAGATGCATCCTCTATAATTTTACAATTATATTTTTGTGAGATCTCATACAACCTCTTCATATTGGTTGGATGCCCATACATGTGAATGGGAAGAATAATACAGTTATCATAAAGATGACGTGTATTATCCAAATGATCGGCCAATAAATTCAAATCAATTTGAAAATAGTCATCATGATCAACTAAAGAAATATTATAATTACCTTTAATTTGAGATTCTACTGCAAGAACATCTGCAATATAACCATTGGCAGGAAGAATAACATCAGTTGTAGTATCATAAAATTCAAATGCTTGGATAGCAAGTTTCAATCCATCTGTTCCATTGGATACTCCAACTGAATATTTTCTGCCGGACCATCTAGAAAAGTTATTTTCAAATTTTTCTAAGTAAGGTCCCATCACATAAGCAGAACTTTCAAAAAAAGAATCTAAATTTCTATAAACATCTTCTTTGATTTCATTCCACTGACTATTCAAATCAAGAAATTTCATCGATCTTTATACCACTCATAAGTTTTCTCAATTCCTTTTTGAAGAGAAATTTTTGGTTTCCACCCAAGAGATTTAATCTTATCCACATTAAGAACTTTTCTTGGTGTTCCATAATATTATACTAAAAAAGCAGAGTTTATGCAACCCTGCTTCATACGGTCAAACTCTTCTTGGTCCAAAGTTGCTTTCTCTTCTGCGTTTATCCCACATATCTTTCATATTGTCACTATTATTTCCAACCCATAGGTTTTCAACATAGTTTATCTCTGGATAGGATAATGTTTCATCCTTATGTAAAATAAACCTACCAGGAGTATATTCTTCCAAAAAGTTTCGTCCAACAAGAGTGTGGGCGTATCCTAGCCAGTTTCTATAATAGTAGTTATCATTGCCCCATCCACGTTTGATATCCAACTTGAATACCATAAACTTTTTCTTCTTCTCGTTGTAGCAACGTCCTTTATTTGTAATAAAATATCCTGGACGAAACTCCTTTGCTTTTTCTCCAGGCAATAGCAGGTCTTTATTCATATGAGGTCTGTGGTTAATGTATATATTATATCACAAAAAAGGGAGGGATAAAGTGTATCCGAATAACCACAGACCGATACACTTTAACCCTCCGCAGGGTAACATACAATCCCCTATAAATCAAGGGGAGGGAGTTGCGCTTTCTCCTTGCTCGCCACTTGCTCTTTGACCTGAAGCAAGAAACAGGGCGGGAGTATAAAACCCCATCCGCACCAACTGCCCTTGAGAGAGGCAGTAAACTCTAAGGAGGTCTAATGACTCCACCAGGGTAAGTTTAAAGTCATTCCAAGACTCGGGAATGAAGGGGATACTTCAACCGACCAGGGCTAGTTTAACGACCTACCGAGTCTTTAACATAACAAGGACCACCATCAGGGTCTAACCAAACAGTATATGAATGGTCTTCCATAGCAGTCATTAACTGCATTTCATTATCACAAAGATAAATGTCTTTGTAACGACCTGTGTATGAATCTACTTTTTGAATACGGCAATCTGGTTTGCCATTAATTTTCAGATTACCGACTTGCACATAACGATAAGGAAAACGTTCCAAAAGAATGGAAGGTTTTTTCACAACTTTCATCAAGCAACCTCAACAGTTTCAAGATCTTGATAGACATACTCCATAAGCATTTCGTAATCATCAAGAGGATCACCGGAGAATACTACTCCTTCTGACTCATAATATCGACGGACTTTCTTGTAAAGTTTCGGACTCTTTACGTCAAGAAAAAAATCTCCATTAGATGCAGCACGCAGTGTGCCAATATCTTTGGTCTTAAATTTTTCAGTCAGTGCCATTGTTGTTTTTGGTTTACCCAGTTATTATAAGGTGTCGTGACTATGTAGTCAAGTATGCCAGTTATGATACTGGCAATCGGGGATGCAAGAATCGAACTTGCGTTTCTGCTTCCCAAAAGCAGCGTGATACCATTTTACTAATCCCCGTTGACGATGGACTTATCCAAATGCTTGCTATGGGGCATACAACCCAACATTCTGACAGTTTCACATCGGAGTAAGACGCAGGTCCTCCGCGAATATCCAAAGGGGGCTGATTCCTAACTACAGGGTTTCGGTATATCCGAACCGCTAGGCACCTTTGGTTGGAACGTCTCAAGTTCCTGATGGAGTAATTATACTACTTCTTGTGCCCTTTGTCAAACGGTGCCCAGTGCTGCCAACCATACTTATGAACTGCCCACATACCCATAATAGGAACGAATACCAAGCACCAAGACATAAACCCCAATGCTACAGGGTTTTGCATTATATGTCTAATGAAGATAAGCATTCTGAACTCCCCAAGTAATAAACAATCCCATTGACGTAAAAAGTAATAGTGATTTTAGTATCATTTGTCTTTCCAAGTTTTCCAAGGATCCGAATTGTGCAAACAAGATTGTGGATGTATCCAATCTTCTTTATTTTCTTGCAATTCCAATTTCAACCTTTCATTCTCAATCTCAAGCATAAAAATTCTATCTTTGAGTTTTTCAATTTCTGTCTTTAAATTCTTCATAGTATTTTCGAAAATAAACATCGACTTTTCTAAGATCATCTAAATGAATGTCACAGACATAATTATGCTCATCACACCATTCCAATGCAAGATAATGAAAATCCTCGTCTCCCGTAACCCTCTTAATTCCATAAGAACGGACAAAAGATGACATTATAAAATTCCAACATTGATGACTAGTGTGCTGTTCCATTACCATCATAGTCGTCGGAGTCGTAGTAGTCATTTTCACCCTTATAAAAACCAAAAAATAATGTGCTTATGACAAAAGGAATTGCAATGTATAAGAGTGCTTTACCTAACATGATGTCCTCCAAACATATATCTCATACCATTCAAAACCTTGGACGCGAAAGCACCAAGACGGCGAGAGTTAAATCTCTCATACAAAGCACTGCTGATAACAGGAGCGGGTATCCCAAGATCCACAGCAGCATGGACAGTCCAACGACCCTCCCCAGAATCACTGACCCCCCCATCGAACTTATCGAGGTGGTGATCGCTGCGTAGAACATCAGCGGTAAGATCAAGTAACCAACTACCAACCACAGAACCACGACGCCATAACTCAGCAACCTCAGAAACGTCAATGTCGTAGCAATAATCGGCAGGGTTTTCCATTGGTGCAACTTCGGCATCTCCTGCTTTGACATACTTGGCACCCATATTTGCATTTTCTAAAATATTAAATCCCTCTGCATATGCCTGCATTACACCATACTCAATACCATTATGCACCATCTTCACAAAGTGTCCGGCACCAGGTGGTCCACAATGCAACCAACCGTGCTCTGCAGAGGTTTCATAACTCAATGGATTAGTGCGACGGGCAGATCCAATGCCTGGCGCAAGGGCTCTGAAGATAGGAGAGCAGACGGATACTGCAGTATTTGCACCACCAACCATAAGACAGTATCCACGCTCCAGACCATAAACACCACCAGAAGTACCACAGTCAATATATTGGATGCCCAACTTAGCAAGCCTTTCTGCCCTCCTGCGAGTATCCTTAAAATTGGAATTGCCATGATCAATAATAATATCACCCTCCACACAAAATTGTAATAACTCATTAATCGTATCTCCTACTGTTTCTGCTGGAACAAC
>Ga0255761_10002599_pt1 | contig 16572 bp, 8 predicted proteins | sample 071ome_29_FD_179961 | JGI IMG/M metagenome (GOLD analysis project Ga0255761, IMG submission 179961) | Coastal salt marsh microbial communities from the Groves Creek Marsh, Skidaway Island, Georgia - 071407BT metaG (version 2) | ecosystem: Environmental > Aquatic > Marine > Intertidal zone > Salt... | reverse complement strand
CGTGCCCATGCGATGGGGTACGGGGGAAGCGACGACGACTACGGCATGATTGTGTGCTTTCGCCACGCGTCTGCGCCGTTCGGTTTCAATGACGCGATGTGGGAGAAATACAGCGAGGTGTTTGTCGGCCGCACCCAAATCCATGACAGCAATGGAGACCCGGTGACCCACAACCCGCTGAGCGTGGAGCGCACTTACGGCAATCGCGACAATACCCTCACCAATCTTGCCAACCGTGGCATCCATTTCGCCATTTGCAATCTGTCGACGCTCGGTATGGCGGGTATGATTGCCCGGGCTGCGGGGCGCCAGTCGGATGAGGTCTACCAGGAGTTGGTGGCGAACGCGGTTCCCAACAGCCATTTTGTCGCCGCCGGCGTGCTCGGCGCCACCAGGGCTCAGGAGTACGGTTACACCTTTATGTACGCAAGCGATGCGGATTGAAACTCTGCTGAATCGCCCTGACAAACCCCAGCGGTCTTGTTCATGTTTTTGTGCCGTAGAGGAAGGTCGCCACGGGTTAGCAGCGCCGCTGGCGCTGCTGTCGCCTTCATCCTGAAGTTATCGAATCCTTCGCTAAGAAACTAGGCTATACTCCGCGCTTACGATAAGGAGTGTCAGCCATCACCACCTCAGATACAGTGCCGGAGCCCAAAAAACCGGCTGCCCTGGACGTCTTTGCTGTTTCCCAGTTTCGCTGGCTGTTCTTTGGCAATGTTGCGTTCTTTTTTGCCATGCAGGGCCAGATGCTGACGCGAACCCTGCTGGCCTGGGAGCTGACCGGTGAGGCCACCTCGCTGGCTTACATTAATCTGGTGGTGGCGGTTCCGCTGATCTTTGCGTCCGTATTAGGCGGTGCGATTACCGACCGGGTTGAGCGTCGCCAGTTGGTTATTGTCGGACAGACCCTGATTACCGCAAACGAAATTTTCATCCTGACTCTGCTGCTGCTGGGCAAGCTGGAGTTCTGGCACATGCTGTGCACCGCTTTTGTCGCCGGCTGTGCCTTTCCGTTCATCATGCCGGCGCGTATGGCGATTACCATGAAGGTTGTCGGGCCACAGCGGCTGCAGAGCGCCATGGGGTTCCAGAGCGGGGCCATGAACCTGAACCGTATTCTCGGTCCTGCCGTCATGGGACTGATCGTTGCCCAATTGTCTTATGAAGCGGCCTACTATCTGTCTATCGCGCTCTACAGTCTGGCGATAGCTTGTATGTTCGGGGTAGACCGCAGCCGGTCTGATGAGTCGGGTGCCGAGAAAAAGCCCCTGCTTGCAGACATTGCGCTGGGATTCAGCTATATCCGTGCAAACCGGCCGGTGTTGATCTGTCTGCTGTTCGGCCTGCTGCCGATGTTTCTGGCCATGCCGTTTCAGAATATTCTGGTCATGCTGGCGGAACAGGCCTGGAACGTCGGCGAAAGCGGCGTGGGGACGCTGATGGCTACCGGTGGCGCGGGTGGTGTTGTCGGCGCTCTGTGGGTGGTGAAACGCGGTGATGATGCAGGACGAATGAAAATGATGCTGGGCAGCACGATTGGGTTTGGCATTTGTCTGGCAATATTCGTGCTGACGCCTGTTTTTATGCTGGCCCTGTTGCCTCTATTGGCAGCCAATGTTTTTGCCAATGCCAGCCAGACGGTGAACAATGCGGCAATTCAGCTGCTGGTTGATGACAAGATGCGAGGCAGGATGAGCAGTTTCATGATGCTCTCATTCGGGCTGACTCCGATAGGTGTGTTTCCCATGGCGATCGTGGCAGACCGATTTGGTGCAGTCAGCGCGATTCTGGGTGCCTCAGCGCTACTGATCGCAATCACGATCATCTTTTTTCTGCTCAGTAAAACTCTGCGGGCGCTTGACCGCAGCATTGACGAAGCCACGCTGGCCACAACTGCCTGAGCGTCTTCTGACTTGCCTACAGCGGTGCTGCAGCCGACACGGCGACAGCAGGAAACATCGCTCAGCAGTCGGCCTCAATTCATTACTTTACCGGGCTTTTCTGGGATCATGGGGACTCGACTGCACCTGGTAGGCTGATGCTGCAACCGCAATACATCGACCGTTGTTCTCAACCCGATCGACTGAGTTGGCAGGGGGTGATCGATGCCCTTATTGCCGGCCATAAATTGCCGCGAGCGGCGATCACTGACACGGTTCTGGCGCACGGCACCAATCGCCTGCTCAATCGTTCGGCTCGAATAGAGGGCCTTGGTTACGCCGTAAAAAGTGTGACGGTTTTTCCGGACAACCCTGCCCGAGAGCCATTTTTGCCCAGCGTGCAGGGCATTTGCACCGTGTTCGACGAATGCACAGGGCAGGCTCGTGCTCTGATTGACAGCGAGCTACTGACCTACTGGAAAACCGCCGCCGACAGCGTGCTTGGAGCCAGGCTGCTGGGCCCGGCCGAACCTGAACACCTGCTCATCTTCGGGGCAGGCCAGGTGGCCCTTTCATTGATCGATGCCTACACCACAATCTTCCCCTCGATTGCGACCGTGACCCTTTGCGTCCGTCGTCTGCAGTCGGCGGACTGGCTGAGGCAAAAATTAGCCGCTGACGAGAATCGTCTTCCTTTTGCCCTCAGGCTCTCCACGGAGCCTGCTGCTGTGGTTCCGCTTGCCGATATTGTGGCTACGGCCACTACGTCAGAAGCACCTGTGCTGCAGGGTGACTGGCTCACGGCTGGCGCGCATGTGGATCTGGTCGGAGCCTACACGGTTGACATGCGGGAAGCTGACGACCACACGCTGCAGCAAGGGGCCCTTCATGTCGATTGTCGCGACACCACTGTCGAGCATATTGGTGAGCTGGTGATACCCCTCGCCAGCGGAGCGATTCATCCTGACTGTGTTCTGGGTGACCTGTATGACCTGATCGCGCAAAGTTCCGGAGACGGTGGGCGGAGCAGGGATCCGCAGCAAATCACGGTCTTCAAAAATGGCGGGGGCGCTCACCTTGATCTGATGGTGGCGCATCATCTGATGTCTTTGTCCCCCTGAAGAGAGCTAGTCCCTTTCGAGCATCTGCGCAAAGCGACGGTTTGACAGCATGAGGGTCAGCTCCCGGTAGCCGCCCACGGACTCATCTCCGACAAATATTTGCGGCAGGGTAGACTGCCCTGAGCGTTTCAGCAGCTCGGCGCGCAAGGCAGGGTTGCCGTCTGCTGCAATCTCCTCAAACGCATAGCCTGCTTCTGCCAGCACCCGGGTGGCTCTGGTACAGAAGCCGCAAAATTGTCTGGTGTAAACCGTGATTGTCCGCATAAATGGTGATGGCCTGGAATGTACTGGGCGAAATCAGCCTGCTCGTCCGGCGGATCCAAGCCCCGGATCATGACTCTCTGTTGTTGGCTTTTAACGAGCAAGGATAGAGCAGCGCAGAGCATGAATCAAAAATCACTGAGTCCGCGCGTTCGGGATTGCGATTCGTTAGTCTGCCCAACCTTTTGACATCCGCGGCACGCTGCAGGGTCGGCAGCAGAACCTAGCACGATCGCGGTAAAGGCCCCGATCCAAGGGCTGTTTCAGCGCGTAAGGTACCGAGTTAGCAACTTGAAACATACCCGGACCTTTTATGAGACTGCGCACTGGACAACTCTGGTTTTTCGTGTTGCTGCTGCAGGTGACCACGTTACATGCGCAGGACGCTCCGCCCGATTTCCCGTCCCCAACAGGCTGGCGAAGCGATTTTGGTTTGGGAATCATTGTGAACCCCGAATATCAGGGTGGAGGCCGTTACCGAGTGCTCGCGGTTCCGTACTTTGATGTCAGGTATTCAGACCGTCTGGGCGTCAAAACATTTTTTAATGTGCCACAGGGGCTCGGCACCTACGTGGTGCGCCAGCGTCTCCCTGAGGGTCATCGCTTCGCCGTATCTGCTGCCCTGGCGCCGGGATTTCAGAATCGGGACACGACCGACTTTACCGGACTGGACACCTTTGGCATTGGTCTTGAAGCCAGATTGGGCGCAGAGCTGGATGTGGGCAATTGGTCCTTTCGGGCAGGTTTAGCTCAGGGTATCGTTTCCGGGCATGGTGGCCTCTATGGCAACCTCGACGCCAGCTATCGGATTCGCCTCGGCAGGGGTGCCTTAGCCGGTCTGGGGCCGAGCATCCGCGCGGGTAGCGGAGCCTACATGTCGGCCCTTTATGGTGTTAGCCCGCGAGAAAGCCAGGCGTCAGGACTGGCGGAATATAGCGCCTCGTCCGGGATCGAAAGTCTGGCCTTCCAGGGGATTGTCAGCCTGCCGGTCGGAGAGAACTGGCGCTTGACCAGTGTGGTGAGGCTGGGTGAGCTGATGGACGAGGCGGCCGGCAGTTCGCTGATCACGCAGCCCACGCAGTTTTTCGCCGTCACTGCACTGACCCGGTCGTTCTAGCGCGCCCTATCATGGCCCGTCAATTGTTTGCTGTCCCGATAGCCGGCAGATCTGTCTGCCCGATTCAGTCCTCTGCCAGCGCCTTGTCAATGGCACAGGTCAGGCTGTCACTGGATTGCTTGAGGGCGCTGCGAGTATTCCTGAGCCAGAGTTGATGCCCCTGCTCGATTTGCCGTTGTTCTTCGAGCGCCGCGCGGGTTTCTGCCGGAGCCGGGCCGCCATAGATTGCACGCACGTTTACGAAATTCACCGCGCTGAGCGCATCGTCAAACTCTGCTTCACTCAGATTGAGGTCCCGGTTCGTCTTTTCTAAAGTCGCTTTCTTAAGCATCTCATAACTGATGTCCCGATCTTCCTCCGTCGATTGCTTGACCAGGTGAGCGACGATGCTGTGCGCAAGGCTGAAGGGGAGGCCTTCGCGGCGCACGATGACATCAGCCAGTTCGGTGACGGTAATGAAATTTCCCTCCGCTCGCGATCTGAGTAATTCCAGATTGAATTCGGCTGCCGAGAGCGCATCAGACAGCAGCGAGACTGCCCTGACGGCATCTCTGACTGCGGAGAAATTGAGCGGCTGAAGGTCATCTTCGACATCGTTGATGTCGCCGAAAGGCGTGTTGTGAACGCTGGTCATGACTCCCATGACCTGACCGAGCGCCTTGCTGGCAATGGCACGAACGTGTTCAATCGCAACCGGATTCCGCTTCTGCGGCATGATCGAGGAAGCCTGCACATAGCCTTCCGGCAGCCGGATCACATTGAATTCAGCCATGGCCATCAACAGGAATTCCTGCGCGAATTTACCCACATTGATCAGCATGGCAGAGGTCGCACCGAGCAGTTCCGTGAAATAGTCAACCGATGCAATGGAGCCGTAACTGTTGCGGGTCGGCCGGCTAAAGCCGAGCAGTTCCGCGACTCGGTGTCTGTTGATCGGAAATCCTGTAGTCGTGATCGCACAGGCGCCGAGTGGGCTGTGATTTAGATTGTCGAACGCGTTTTTCAGCCGGGAAACATCCCTTCCAGTATTTTCGGCCATAGCCAGCAGATAGTGGGCGATGGTCGTAGGCTGGGCGGGTTGCGTGTGCGTATAGGCAGGCATCAGCGAGTCATGGTGCTGTGCGGCTAGATTCAGAAAGACCGACTGCAGCCGAGTACAGGCGTCTATCAAGTCCAGTGTCTGCTCTCTGAGGCGCAGGCGATAAATAGTAACGTCAATATCGTTCCGGCTGCGGGCGGTATGCAGTTTTCCAGCAATATCCTCGTCCCCGACTTCTGCAGCAATGGCTCGCTGGATGAAATAGAACAGATCTTCAACGCTGCCGTCGTACTCTGCGCGGCGGATCGTTTCAACATTCAGCTTCTCAATGGCTCTCAGGATTTCTGACAGTTCACCGTGAGTGACAATGCCTTGCTCACCAAGCATTAGGACGTGAGCGCGATCAACGTCCAGGTAATGTTCCAGCAGATATTGTTTGGCATCAGCAAAACAGTCACTGAGCACATTGTCCTTGTAAGCCTGGGCTGGAAATCTTTCGCTCATCTGTTGTCCATTTGCTCCGGCGCTGCAGTTAGGCTCAACAGATTTGCGAAAATTCTGTAGGCGCCCGGCACTCCGTTAGGTAACTGTCGAAACCAGGAATAGGAAGTGTAGACATAATGTCCCTCACCGATGCGGGTGTGCAACATCGCTCCGTCGCTGGCGGGCTCCCCCTCGTCGTGCGCTTCTGTCAGAGGGGTGAAATCCTCCCGGTCGAAGTCCGTAAAGTTATAGTTATTGCGTTCTTGCACCCAGCCGTCGAAATCCTGAACGCCGATGCGATTCGGAAAGTTGAATACCGGATGGTCCGGTGCGAGCAGGGTAATCGCCGCGTTTTCATCGACCACCCGGACGTTGCCGTCCATGCTCACCGGATAGGGAGCAAGGCCCTTGCTGGCAAAGTCCGGCTGCTGATACTGAACGATCAGTGTGCCTCCCTGTTCGACGAATGCCAGTAGTCTCGCATTATTGGCAACAAAAGCTTCTCGCGTCTGGGACGCGCGAATGCCAATGATCAGCGTGTCGAACTGTGACAAGTCTCCGGAGGTCAGATCGGCATCAGACAACAGAGACACGTTCACGCCCATGCGACGCAGGGCGGCGGGTACTGTGTCACCGCTTCCCATGATATAGCCTACCTGCACGTCAGCAACAGCAACGTCGACAATCTGGATTTCGGTGGTGGCAGTCTGATAAGTGCGGTGGGTGCGGATATGCGGATAGGCAATCTCCCGGACAGTCTGGTCAAAGCGTGTGCCTGCAACATTTGCGCTGCTCAGGAGTCGATAACGGGCGGCTTCGACATCCTCTGGCAGCCTCACCGTAAAGGCCAGGGCTGCACTCGCAGGGGCTGGCGCCAAAGTAAAATCGGCGAAAGACGGTTCGAGTTGCCACCCCGGGGGCAGGCTGAGCTGTGCCGTGCCGCTGATGGCTTCGTCGCTGTTGTTCTGAATGGTGAGTACGACAGGTATTGGTGCCGCTGCGATCGATTGTGGTATCACCAGAAGGTCTGTCGCGGGTTCGACTGAAACACTGGGAACCACATCAACCCGTCGCCGGAGCTCTCCGCGCACCCGATCAAGCTGTCGATATTCGACTTCCCGTTCTGCGCTGATTTCGATACCACCGATTTCGACAGTCACTGAGGCGACGAGCAGCGGCTTTGCAAATGGCAGCGTTTTCGCCTCGTAATCATTGCCCCATGCGTAGGCGGAACCCTGTTTATCTTCCACCAGCCAGTAGGGTTGGGTGAACTGGGCATCACGGGGCACGGAGACCCGGTAGACATGCTGAGCATCAAAGTGGTCTGCTCTGCGCATGCTGATTTCATTGGTCAGCACTGCTTCTGGCGAAGACGCAAACAACCAACCGGCTGGTCCCTCAATCGTTGATTCAATTATCCGTGCTTGCGTCATCTCAGGCATGTAGGCTCGCACAGCCACAGTGGCAACACTTCCCGGCTCAAGGGTCTCCCGGTCAATCAGGGCATCAATGCGAATGCCTGCAGCAAGGAGCAGCGCCTGTTCCAGCTCCCTGCGTTTTTCCTCGAGCAGGCGCCGCGCTTCCTGACCTTGCGCTGCTGCTAGTGCTTCCCGGACCAGAGTGTGGGCGGCTGCCAGAGAAGGAACAGAAGCATCTGGCTCAAGGGGCTCAAAATCTCTCAGAACCGACGCAAGCAGATCCTGCAGATTGCCGAGTTTCTCGATGAATCCAGCAGATGCTTGTGGTTCGAACCTCGCGATTCCGATGACAGAGGTATTGATGCCGTCGAACACGGAGCTTTCCGGTACCACTGTGTCCTGATTGCTGCTGACCTGCCGTAACACAGAATACTGTGACCCCTGCAATTCCAGAGAGCCCATCTGCTGAGTTTTTTGCAGGCTTCTTCCCTGCATGCCGATCTGGAAATAGCTCTGTCCGGACAGTGGGTCGTATTCTCCGGTGTTGATTCTAAGCAGGGATGAATCCGGTGGCGGTGTGGCATTTCTTTCACTCACGTAGAGTTTCTGAACCTGCCAGGGGGTCAGCCCGCCGACAAGCTGTTCCGGAAAGCGACTGGCATCAGCGGCAGCTTCGATTGCAAGAGGCGTCAGATAACCTGCAAACTGATGATGGCCGTGACCGTCTGTTGCCGTGCCGTTCCATCTAGACACGATCACATCGGGACGAAAATTCCGGATGGTGTACACCATATCCGCCAGCATTGCGTTTTCCGGCCAGAACCGCTGCGCTTCGCTGAGGGTTTTGGAAAAGCCGAAGTCAGTGGCCCGAGTAAAGTACTGCGACGCGCCATCGAGGCGACGCGCCTGAAGCAGTTCTTCGGTACGTATGACTCCCAAGGCATCTGACTGCTCGGCGCCAATGATGTTCTGTCCTCCTGAGCCTCTGGTCAGGGAAAGGTAACCGGTGCGGGCATGCACGCGGCGAGCATGATAAGCCACCAGAGCTGAGTCCTCATCGTCCGGATGCGCGCCGGTATGAAGCACCGCGGCCGTTGTTTGCAGGCGCTGCAGCTGTCTGAAAAGACCGTTCATCCCCTGATCGTAGACCGCATCAACCTGTCCAGCTGCGGGAAGGCTCAGACAGACGAAAAATACCGAGGCCAGAAGACCTGAAATTTTCAAAATATGCTCTTGGTTCAAGCTTTATCCCTCGTCAGATAGCTGATTGATCCGCCGGCAAGGACGGTCGCACAGGTGCCGACCACATTGAACCAGAGAAATGCCAGATTGGAAAACGCACTGACTGCCCAAACCGACAGCATGCCACAGAGCAGCCCGAAAAAAGCGCCGGATGCATTCGCCTTAGGAACGGCGAACGCTAGCACGAAGACTCCGAGCAGGGAGCCGTAAAAAAAGGAGCCAAAGGTATTCACCACCTCGATGAGGGACCCCAGATTAGTGACAAACGTTGCCACGACGCAGGAAAACAGGCCCCAGATAAAAGTGCTCAGACGGGCAAATCGCAGCAGTTCTCGATCGGTGCCCTGCGGGTTTACATGGCGCGCGTAGAAATCGATTGTCGTTGCTGTGGAAAGGGAATTCAATTCCGCGGCAACGCTGGACATGGCAGCGGCGAGAATCGCGGCAACGATCAGCCCAACCAGTCCAGCTGGCATATTCTGCAGCACGAATACCGGGAAGACATAGTTGACATCATTAAACGACGGCTCTTCATTAGTCTGCTGTACAAACGAAATAGCCTCCTGTCTGATGCTGTTGAACTGGTCATTGGCTTGCTGGAAGGCACGCTTCCCGTCGGCGCCTGATGCCAGTGTCCGTGAATTGACATAGTGCGTCGCAGCCTGTCTTCGCAACTCATGGCTGTCATGGAACGCCTGTTTCAGTTGCTGATACTGCACTGGCGCCTTCTCGGCAGCATGTTGCTCCGCATCCGGATTAAAAACCATCGGCGGCGTGACAAACTGATAGAAGACAAAGACCAGGATTCCGATAAGCAAGATCAGAAACTGCAGCGGGATTTTCAGAAAGGCGGACATAAGCAGAGACGTGCGACTTTCATCAACAGAGCGTGCGGTCAGATACCGCTGAACCTGGCTCTGATCACAACCAAAGTAGGAAAGAAACAGAAACAGGGCAGCAAGTGTTCCGGACCAGAAGGTGTATTGCTCGCTCAGATCAAATCTGAAATCAACGGTTTGCAGTTTGCCCGCTGCTCCTGCCAGGAACATGGCATCCTGAAAGTGAAAACCGGGCGGCAGGCTTTGCAGAATGACAGTAATGCAGGCAGCAAGACCCAGAACGATAACCAGCATCTGCTTCACGTCATTCCATGCCACCGCTTTGACGCCTCCCATCATCGTGTAGAGCGTTGTCGAGAGACCGATCGCAAAGACAGTGGGCAATTCACTCCAGCCGAGCACGATCGAAAGGACCACTGACGGAGCGGCGATAACAACACCGACGCCCAGCGCCCGAGAGATGAGAAAAAAGAAACTGGTCAGAGACCTGGTCCGCGCATCGAAACGTTTTTCAAGATATTCATAGGCGGTAAACACCTTGGCACGGTAAAAGAAGGGCACTGCCGTCATGCTCAAAATAATCATCGCGATTGGCAGGCCAAAATAAAACTGAATGAATCTCAGGCCATCATCATAGGCTTGTCCGGTCGTGCCAATCAGGGTGATGGCGGACATCTGTGTCGCCATCACTGACAGACCAACTGCCCACCAGGGCAGGCTGCGACCGGCAAGGAAAAAGCTTTGGGTATCTGCTGAACCGCGGCTGAGGGCTATGCCGTGCCAGATTACATAGGTCAGATAGGCCGTAAGAATGAACCAGTCGAGGTTATTCACTGATCAAGCCGCAAAAATTCGGGAGAATATGACCAGTGCCAGCACGGCAACAGCAGTGTTTACCACTACCAGAACATAAAGCGATGACCACTTTTTTGAGGGCGCGGTTTGTTTGGGCGAGTGTGATGGATTCATGCCGGTGACTGTCTTTAGTCGCTCATTCTGCGAGGAGCGTCCGTCCTTCCCGCAGAGTATAGTGAATCTGCATCCATCTATCGAATCTCTCCTGCACCAGTGAATGTCGCAAGATGCCTGACGGAACCGATGCCTGGTGGATCGCTTCAGTCGAGTTACCCCGGGACCTGACGACTGAATAGTGTGCGCGGGATTATCGGAGTAGGATTTTGTAACAGGCGGGTCGTGAACGAAAAAGGCCAGCCGGCTGTCACCAGCCGGCTGGCCCAAAGATGATACTTCGAATCCTAGCTCAGCAATGGTTAGTAATCGTAGCTCAATTCCAGCCCGTACATCCGGGGGACTGTTGTGGTGCTGTTGTGACGGAAGAACTCGGCTTCCCCCGTGCGCATGATCTGCAGATGGCCGATATCATCGAGCACGTTATTCACAAAGCCCGTGATGGTCCAGTTGCCTCCAGCGGAGCGCCAGGTCATTCTGGCATCAAGACGACCATAGCTCGGTGCCATTTCAGATTCTTGCTCGAAGGGTGAGTAGTAGACTTTGTCTATCCAGCTATATAGCCCGACAAATTCAAGCGAATTGCCTCCCTGAAGCGGCATGGTGTAGTTGCCCCAGGCGGTAAACTTGCTCTCCGGTACCTGAATCAGCTGATTGCCTTTGATGTCCTGAGTCAAGGTATCAAACTCCGGATACAGTGAGATGGGAACATTGCTGTTGGATACATCCGAGATCAGCAGAGATTCAGTGTATTCACTGGGAGTCAGGCTGAAGTTTCCACCCAGAGTCAGGTCATCAGTCGCGAGCCAGAGTATTTCAGCTTCCAGTCCCCTGACCTCTGCGCCGGGTGCCGGGAGCACTGAGGTAGAGGTGCTGCCGAGTAGATTCACCTCAGTGGTAAAGGTGTGTACCGTCGAGTAGTCATACAGGTAAGCGGAGGCATTGATTCGCAGGGTATCGTCCAGAAGCTGCGACTTATAGCCCACCTCATAGGAAATCAGTTCTTCCGGATCGTAGGTCGGGGTCTGGCTGAAATAGACCAGACTGTAACCGCCGGACCGGTATCCTGAGGTGGCTGAGAAATACATCATAGTGTCATCGTTGATGTCCCAGTCCAGGTTAATTCGGCCAGTTGTTTCGGTATCCGTTCTGCTGAACGGTCTGTGGATACTAAGAGCGAATGGAATGCCACCGTTGGTTGCTTTTGGAGTGGGTATCCAGTTGCCGCCCGCGTCCTGAACGATACCCCCATTCACCATATTGACCACGTGTAGACCGCCATACAGCGCTAGGAAGCCTCCCGGCTCGGCGCCAGTCTCTGAGTAACGCCACAGATTCTCTTCCGCTTCCAGCTTATCTTCGGCATATCGAATACCAAGTGTCAGAGTGAAACTCTCATTGAGATCGAAGACAGCTTGTGTGTATGCCGCAAATGCATCACGTTTCGTCTGGGTCGCGTACAGAAGGTCTGAGCCCGCTGTAGATGGGCCATTCACTACATCGAGAGCACGACTGGAACCGTTATCTCCATACCACGCCGAGGTAAAGACATTTAGGCCACCATTGTTTCTGGCACAACTGGCCGCAGGCGTTGCCACCTGACACGAGTCCCGAGAAGTGTACAAGTTAACCATTGGCCTGCCCTGGAAGGCTAGGGTCGAGGCACTTATACCTGCAAGGCCTGGGGCACCAATCAGAGCCGCTGCTCCAGCGCTTAGTTGTGTATTATCTTGATAAGCGTTCACCATTCTGTCTTCGCCAAGAGAGGTATAGAAATCTCCGCGCTGATCTATCAAGGCATCATAATTGAACACACCGGATGTAATGGAAATTCGGTCATTGATGTCATAGAAAGCCTGAAGTTCATGAGAGCGGTACTCTGCCTCATGATTTACATAAAACTGGCGGTCATGAAATTTCGATCCGGTATTGTCATCGTCAGTGTTGCGCTGATACCGGAGTGTCGTATCCCCGAACAGGTAGACCAATTCCAGTCGGTCACTGACGTCCCAGGAGGCTTTAAATTGAATGGAATCATTGCTGATTTTTTCGTAGTTCGTGCCATCAGAAGCAGCACAAAGATCTGAGCCGGAGATGTCTCCCGGGAACACACAGTTGTTGTACAAAGCCGCGGTGTCCGCATTCGTGACATTAAATCCGTCCAGCGATGCAGCGGCGTTTTGCATGCCATCAAAATCGCCGTAGTCGATACCTGCTCTGTTTCTCTGAGCCTGCGACACCGCTCCTGTGACGGGATGGGTAAAGCTGAAGAGAGGCTGGCTGGGGTCGTACCAGTTGTTCTGAAAGAAATTTGCCGCTCCCGTATTGGTGGTGTCTACGAATCTGAACCCCGGGACCAGCGCGTCCGTGATCCGATTAGGCTGCCCGCCTTCATTCAGCACGACCAGACCCGCGCCATTCGCGCCTCCGAATGATCGGTCCACTTCAAGAAAATTGGATCGAACGTCGAACTCTAGAACATCTGTGGGAGTCCATTTGAACTGCACGGAAGCGTTTTCGGTGCCAAGGCCATCAATGTCCGGAGTCGGCCCGCCGATCTCCTCGACAATGCCATCTCTATCGCGAAGCGCCATGTTAACGCGCATTGCTAGCGTGTCTTCAATTAGCGGAGTATTGAAGGTGCCATATAAATCTGAGGTGCCATAGCTGCCGACAATGGTCTTAACGGCATAGTCGGTTTCGAACTGGGGCTCGGTGTAAAGGATGTTAATGGCCCCACCGACCGCGTTTCTGCCATATAGAGTACCCTGCGGTCCCCTCAATACTTCGACCCTTTGAACATCCCAGAAAGTAGCCGCTGTCGCTGTAATAAGGTCCTCTGAGTAGATGCCATTGGTGTAAGTCGCTACGCCCGGATCACCACCAAGAGCGCGAAAGTTCCTTCCGACGCCCCTCACAGTTGAGTCATAGGGCTGGATAGTCGTCGCAGGAATAAAATTTTGCAGATCTTCCTGGTTTCTGATGCCAAAGTTTTCTAGGTCTTCTGCTGTGAGTGCGGTGATTGATATTGAAGTATCTTGAATCGATGCTTCGCGCCTTTCCGCGGAAACGACAACCTCCTCGATTCTTCGCTCTGTTGATTGCTGTGCCGAGACCTGTGCGCTGTAGACCAGGGTCGGAATAATTGCCGCGAGTGTTACGGCTCTTCTGTAAGGAATATGGTTAGCTTTCATGCAACTCGCCTCTGTTTATTTTTCTATTAGCACATTCCCTATTGCGTGTTATCCGACTTCCTTCTCATTGTCAGACAGCTATTTTTATAGCCCGGTGAAAGATTGAGTATTCTTTCCCCAGTGCGTATCTTCGAATTTATCAATAAACGCACCAAAAACAAGCAAAAATACTTTGCATGCACCAAAATATTTAGAAAAAGCCCACTTTTGGTGCGGTTGGTGAGATTAGCCCTTGTCGGTCCTATTCAGCACTAATAGGTTTAATTCCGAATGGCAGGAAAATTCTGTGAAGTAATCAAAGCTAAATCCACCTGATGGTCAAGCGCAGACAGAGGCTTGGTGGATCGGGAGGTGAGTGAAGATATTTTTGTCAAAAAAAAACGGCGGTGATTACCCACCGCCGTTTTTGTTCAACCATCAACGAGGTTTAGAACTGCCAGAGCAGCCTTGCGTACCAGCGTCGACCACGAGCGTCGAACACTGAAGCGTTGTAGGAAGCACGTCGATACAGAGGAATGTCCGCATCTGTGGCATCAATCACGCCCAGAGTAAAGGTAGAGGAGCCCATGCTGCTGTTAGCCCAGTCGTGCGTGTACACGTACTGAACGTCCCAAGAGTTATAGCTGTCCACCTTGCCTCTTGCGTAGTCCTTCTCGATTTGTGGAGTATTCGGATTAGCCATGTAGTCAGCATGTCCCAAAACCTCGAAGGAGCCAGTGTGGCGATTGAAGATCGTCAGGCGGTGATTATCCATGTTCCAGCTCAGGGAGATATTCGCACGATTGTCTGGAACTTCACGCACGATATTCTGCTCTCCATCGGCGCCCGCAGCATCGAACCTTCCAGTCTCCTGCAGGCCGAGCTCCAGACCAGGAACATCCTTCACAAGGTACTCATCGATATGCGTGTAGTCAGCCGCCAGCCTAAAGTTACCGAAGTCTGTGCTCCAGCGATAACCGAGGCTCAAGTCGACCCCTTGTACCTCAATATTACCGGCGTTGACAGCGGGCAATACGATTGTAGTGAGTCCTCCATTTACATCGTTCAGTGAACGCTGTATCCCGGGCACAACATAGGCTGCTGGATTAACTACACAGTTTAGACGCTCTTCGGAGTCGATACCGAATTGCGCCGCGAGAGCATCAGGGTCACAAGCAATAACATTGCCGTCCGGACCTCGAGCATCTAGAGGCTGGGAGTCATTCAGAATGTAGTTCGATGTGTCACCCACAACTGAATTAAACTTGTCGATTTCGGGGTTGAGCGCTGCTCGCGGAATCAGCGGCAGCACGCGATCGCTTACCTCAAATCTCCAAACGTCTGCTCCAACACTCACGCCTTCAAGAGAGCCACTGGGCGTCCACTGGAAGCCTACGTTATAGGTGTCAGCGGTCTCATTCCCCAGATTGGGGTTTGGTGCTCCGGTCGTGTATGAAGAGTTCTGGATCGCATTCGCATCAGTAGCTGGCAGAAGCCCTGCTCTTACTCTCTGATTACGCAATGGATCTTGCACGCTAGTGCCGAATGCCTCAAACGCCTGGTTCACCACACCGATATTCGGCGCGCGGAACGATTGCGAATACGAACCGCGGAGCAGCAAGTCATCAGTTGGCCTCCAGCTGAGCGCCACCTTAGGCGACAGGTCCCCTCCGATAGCGCCTCCGTAGTCTTCATAACGCAGCGCGACCTGGGTTTCAACATTCTCAGCGAACGGTAGCGATAATTCCAAGAATGCTGCATTGACGGAGCGAGAATCGTCGAAGTTGAAGATACACTGCGCGCATTCCAGATTATTCGTTATCTCGCTTTCGAAGAGGTTTGGTGCTCCAAAGAGACCCGGCTCATAGCCCTTGATTACGGTCAGACCGGGCAGGTTGATCTCTGGCGCGATGCCGGAGGCGTCTCGCTCCCGCCGCTGGACACCCGCTGCGAATTGCGCGGTACCGCCAGTCATTTCAAACATTTCGCCAGATACGACGGCATCGAAAACAAGCAATTGATTTCGCTTATCCGCTCGATTAATTCTGCCTACCATCCAATCTGTTAATTCCTGCGGGTTGGCAAGCTCAGGATTGGTGAGCGCCGTCAGGAACGGATTGAAGAACATACAACCGTCTTGCCCGTGGTTGGTGGAGGTCAGTGCATAAGATGCGGCCTCGCGTGTGTTCAAGACATATCCAGGGAAGACCGTTGCAAACAATCCGCTGAGCGCACCAAATGCTGGTATCGCCTCAAAGTGGAGGTTTGGTGTTCCGTTGGGAGTACAGTTAGGCCCACCCAGGCCGTTGATCGCCATTTCGGTGCGATCTCTTATTAGCGTTGCATAGTTCTGTTCTATGCTTGAATCGCTCCATGCAAGGCTAACGTCATAGCTCAACGCCGAGTCGTTAAAACCCATTCCCTCGAGCTCACCGCGAAGGCCCATCTGTGCGCCAGACGTGGTGTTGGTCGTGAGGATGTCTTCTGTTGATCGAGGCCATCCAGTCGCTACGCCCCCGCCATACCAGCCCTGACCAAAACCACCATTCGATGCTAGGTTGGGATTATTTGCCGCCGGCGCTGCGACGTACGGGTTGCCAACGTAAGTTGACAGAGCACCAAGGGTCGTTGGCGCATGCCACAAGTGTGCCGTTCGTGAGAACGAGATTCCGTCCCATTCCCGAGTAGTTTCTAAATCGGAGTAGGTGAAGAATGAGTAGAACTCGGCACTTTCGCTGAAGGTGTGCTCAAAACTCATCGCAGCACTGGTTCGTTCCTGACCGATGGCAATGAACTGGTTGTCAGTGTTGTCTTCATAACATCGGCCGTTACGGCGCCCAATGCCGGTGAAACGGTTATCCGTGTAGAAAGGGCCCAGATCTCCTGACAGCGTTGAACATAATGGGTCGGAGAACACTAGCCCTCGTGTGCCCGACACCGATTCACCCAATCCGATTCTCTCGATGGTTTGCTGCTGAGAAAGTGCCGGATTGACATAGGCCATGTTGAAACCGCCGCCAAGTGGGCTGG
>Ga0255761_10002584_pt1 | contig 16616 bp, 4 predicted proteins | sample 071ome_29_FD_179961 | JGI IMG/M metagenome (GOLD analysis project Ga0255761, IMG submission 179961) | Coastal salt marsh microbial communities from the Groves Creek Marsh, Skidaway Island, Georgia - 071407BT metaG (version 2) | ecosystem: Environmental > Aquatic > Marine > Intertidal zone > Salt... | reverse complement strand
AAGAATGATAGTATTACCGTCACCAGCATTATCTATCTGTACTAGATCTCCAGTTACAGGTTTAATTGTATCTAATTTATAAGGTGCTGAAATTTTAAAGTTTACAATACTATCAGTATTAAAACCGTCAACTACATAATCTGCATAATCCCAGAATCTATTTAAATCAAATGTTTGTGTATTTGTTCTTACCCACTCGCCAACAGCAACTCTCCATTCATACATAGTCCAATAATTGCCTGCCGTTGAATCAGCATTAACAAGAGTTTTAAATGGACGCATATGAATATTGCCAAATGTATAATTACGTCCTTCTCTTAAGACTTCGATGTTAGTAACTCTACCATCACTATCAATTGTTGATTTAAATTTAGCGCCTGATCCTTCAGCAGAAACTTCAACTTCAGGAGCAATTTTATATCCATATCCTGAATTTGTAATTGTTACAGATTTAATTCTTCCATTAACAATATTTGCTGTTGCTGTTGCTTGTACAAGATCTTGTGTTTTTAATGTTTGTAAATCTTCTACTTCATCAACCTTAACATCATATTTTCCTGAGGCTTCATTTGGTTGTGGATCACTAACAAATAAACCACTAATGTCTTTTTGATCAACAATTCTATGCTTAGCCATCAAATCGTTTGTGTATTTCATTAGGGCCGTTACAGCACCTAAACGATCAACAAACATACTTTGTCTTGGTCTAGTAGAAATACCGTATTTCTTTTGTGGTGGAAGATTTGGATCAGGCACAGCATTACCTTGATCATCAAATCCAACTAAACTATCAAAGAATTTGTTGATAATTGATGGATATTCAATTTTATCTTTTTGATTTTCACCAACCAACAACCATTCGTTATGTTCCGGAATATCTGTTTTAATATTTCTATATTGCACAGATAGACTTACACTTTCATCACTAAGTGTAGTTTTAATATTACTTAAACTAAAACTTTCTTTAGAAAGTAATTGTAAACTTTTAATACCATACGCTTGAGGACTTGCAATGATTGTTGCTATTTCTCTTGCTGGTAAAGATCTATTATAATTATTATCAGGAATGATAACACTATTTTTTACCCAGTAGTAGTATCTGCTAACAAAGTTTCCTGTTGCTGAATTATAAACTCTTTTTAACACATAGGTATTATCGTCATATTTTGTAACACCACTGAACCCTGCTGTAACTCCTTCGTTTGAATCAGCAATAGCGTTCCATTCGCTAGGTAGTAAATCTGTTTCTACCCACTCATAAATGTCAATTTGTGAACCAGGAAATGCTGATCCCCAATTGTTTAAACGATATTCTATATCGCCTTGTTCATACCACATAAATCTTACGGTGCTTAAATCCCACCACAACTCTCCAACATGTGGATCAGTCCAATGTGTTAATCTATCAGCATTAACGTCTGTTCTATTTGTTGTCGTATATGTAGCAGGATCCTTTTCACTTTTATATGTAATTTCACTTTCAACGATGTATGGCAGTTTTCCTTTTATAGGATCTACCGTTTCTAAGAAATCAACAACACTTTGTTTGTCTGTTCTATATGTAAATGCTTTTCCGATGCTGTAAGGATCAGTTAAATCATCCTGTTGTCTTAATGTGTTCCATCCTGCTGTGGCTTGTTTTTGATACACAAATAATGATCCAGTATAACTTCCTTCCACAGGATCAGCACCCGGTGCACCAACATATATGCTAGTTTCACTATATGCTAGTCCCATACCAAATTCATCATTTGGTCCAGCATTACTATTATTAATTTTTTGTCCGTAAACAAAATAATCACCTAATTTTGTATAAGTGTACGCAGTTCCTGATCCTTCAACTTTATCAATAATTTTTGTGGATCCTGCATCAAATGTCGTTGCTTGATCTTTTTCTCCACTAGCAGGATCATTTACATATATTGTTCCGTATTTTGTAAATGCATCATCGTATGCTTCTTTATAAACATCTAGTGTTGTTTCTGTTTCATTCTTACCACTAGCGGCTCCAACTACAACAGAAGTACCTGTTGGATTAACAGCAAGTGTTGACCCAAAACTTTCACCGCCGGTTGCTTTTGGACTTGTTATTTTTTGTACAAAAGTATACATGTCTTTTGTACTTTCATCTGAAGTATTTTCAAATATGTAAACTTCGCCTTGATTTGATTCCACATCGTCGCCATATGGTGCACCAATAACTAGTGTTTCGCCTTTTTTACTAATTGCTAAAGATGTACCTAATCTATCACCTACGGCTAATTCACCTATTGTGCTAGTATTAATTGTTTGTACTAAGTCATACTCGTTTCCTACAAGTCTATAAACATAGACTGATCCTGTATTAAGGTCGCTTCCGCTATCTTTACCTGGAGCACTTATAACAAGTATTTCTTGATCATCACTCATTACCATTGAGTATCCAAACTCGTCATCGTTGTTTAGTGTTTCAGGTGCTTGAATTGTTGGGAATGATGCAACTTGCCAATCTAGTGTACTTCCGTCTGTTGCTGTTCCTAATATATAAGAATAAACTTTACCTTGATTGTTATTTGCTCCAGGAGCACCTACATGAATTCTGTTTTCTCCTATTACAACTGAATAACCAAATCTTTCATTACTTGCTGGACTTTGTGAAGCAATTACATATTCTGTTTCATATAAATTACTAATTGTGTCATACTTACTAACTTTTACTATACCTTGATTTTCAAACGCCGAAGCACTTGAAGCAATATCTGCATAGATAAAGTTTGGCCTTGTAACATCGGTCGTTTGTTTTACATTAGATGCATATGGTGCACCTGCAATAATCCTATCGCCAGTTGCGTCAACATCAATGCTAAATCCAAACTTAGGTCTCGCACCCAATACTAAATTATCACTAGCATTATCACTAATTGCGTAACCTTGATTTTGTTCTAGTGTAGCAATTGAAGTATTTGTTTTTCTACGTAAAATGTTTACAGATCCTTCATCACCAAAGTCAGGTGCACCAACAATAATTGTTCTACCTTGATTAGCATACTTGATGACTTGACCATATCGTATCCTGTCGCTTGTTGCTGGTGCGCCGAATTCGTTTTCTACAAATGCTTTTGTCTTTTCATAAACAATCCAGTTACCTGCTGTGTCATTATCAGCCCAAATTTTAGATCCTGGTGCAAATTCACTAATGTTTCTAACATTGTTTATTTCGTTTGATGTAGAAACTCTAGCATTTACAAATTCTAATATTGTACCTGTTGCACTATCATTGTTTAGATTAATACTTAATAAGTCTGTTGCTATTGTAAATGATACTAAATCAGGAACACTTGTTACAATATGAACCCCATTAATTTGATTATCAAAATCCTTAATACTAATCGTAGTTCCTTCCTCCAATCCATGAGGAATATTTGTATGTAGAACTATATTTCCGTTATCAATTGAAACCGGAGTATCTTCTGGATTTATTAATCTTGCATCACTTACTAATAATCTGTATATTGTCCAAGTATCTTTTTCATCACGTGCTACCCAAATAGTATCACCTTCATCTAATGTAGGAACAAGAGTATTAGTTGATAATTCTGACTTATCAAATAATGTCATTGTAACATCATCAAGTCTTGCATAACCTGCATAAGGAAGTTTTAATACTGATGTTAAGGAAACACCTTCTTCATTAAAATTATAAACAGGCCACGGTTTGCTGGTATAGTTTGCAGGCTTAACCGTTAACTCTCTTGGTAACACTTGAATAACATTACTAGATGTTGAACCCGATACTTTTGTGTTAACAAATTCGTATGGTTGTGGATTTTCAACATTTAATCTTTCATTAAGAGGTAATTCAAGTTCTTTAATAGTTGAATTGCTTCCTAGACTACCAATTTTAAACGCCCATAAAGAATCTACTTCGACATCTGTCGGAACACCGTCGATTTGTAAACGTTGTATTTTATCAATGGCGGTTTTTGTTCCTTTTTCTTTAATATAACCTTGATAGAATTTGTATTGTGCTATTTCATCAATAATTAAATTATCTAGATAATCACGTTTTTGATAACCAATTAAGTGTTGTGCTAATTCTGTTGCCTCTGTATCAAAGTTTTCACTTTCTAAGGAATAAAAATCCTCGTAACTATATGCTTTATAATCTAAATTAGGTAATAGTTCTGCAACAGGCTTATTACCAATATAAACCCAATCTTCGTAAACAAACTCTGATTCTCCTGGTAAAAACTTAGAAGCACTATAAAATTTACTTTTAAATCTTACAACATCGCCAATATTATAATCCCATCCTGGCTTCCAATCTTGTATTACTGCCTCGTCAAATACAAATCCTGGTGTTACAAAATCTCCGTTCCATTCACTTGTTTTAAACCCTACAAGTTTAATACGCTTCTGTCTATATCCTGCTTCTTGATCGTAAAGCACGTCACCAAAAGAACTTCTATCATCAAATACAATAACATGTTCATGTTGAACAAGATTAAGTACAGCAAAGTAAAGACCCCTTGCTGTATCTTTAGGACTTAGATAAAATTTTCCTTTTGAACGTATTGTTGAAATACTATCCTTAGGCATAGGTGTACCGTTTGCTGTAAGAATACTATATTCATAAAAACTATTCAATACATTATCTACCTGTCCTGTTGTGTAATTAAATTCAATCTGTTCTGCAAACGGAGACAAAGAAATAATTGTTCCTTCTGCCCATTTTTGCGTTACCCAGAATAAAAATTCTTTTCCACTTAGATCCCAGTTTTGCATTTCAAGACTTTCTTTTTGATAGTTGTCAAAAACAAAGCCTAAACTTTCTAGATATTTTCCATAACCTCGAATAACATCATATACTTCTTGTACCCTTGTAAATTTTGTACCATATTGAACTTCTGTTATTCTTTCAGCAAACTTTGTTGCTTTAATAACTTCGGCGCCACCGCTTGTAGGAACTTCTGGTATACTAGCAAATTTAGATCCATCAAACGTTGCTGTACTTGTATGACTTTCTTTTACTCTATAATACTTGTCAGAAAATTCAACAATCTGTCCTACACCGTAAAATTTTTCTTCATCCCATTGTACGGTTTTTGCTTGTTCCCCTCCGACATTAATCGAAGAATCGTTTTTAGTAGTAATCGGTTGAAAAATATTAAAATAAGGTCTTAACTTATCATATCCTCGAACGATAAATCCGTCAGTTGCTTTTTCAACAATGATACCACTAATTCTAACACTTTCTACAGGATTAGATTTTCTTAAAACAAGTGTATAATTTTCTTCTGGAAGAAAAACACTATTATCTGCACGATTAGGATTTGAACTTTCTGCTAGTACACGTAAACGTTTTTTATTAGCAAAGCCGCCTAGTTTATATGCTAAATTCATAGATGTATTTGTAATTTGACTATAATAATTGTCATTTACATCTTTTCCTAATCCTTTTAGGAAGTCTGTTATCATTACGTGATAACCTGTTCCTTTAAATCTAATATTATTGTAGTATAGACCGTCGACTTTTACTTCTGGAAAACTTAAAATTTTTCCGCTATCTTTGTAAATTAAATTTCCACTTGCTGTAATTACATTTTGATTTGTATCAAATAATGACCCAAAATATTTTGCAGGACGAGTAAGTGCTAATGCAATTTGTAAAGCAAATGGATACCAACTTGATTTTCTCCATGCTGTTTCTGCAGGACCTTGATCTCCATATTTCCAGGGATTTCTAACATTAACAACACTAAATCCTTTTAGAATATTGACCCTTGACGGATCAATTAAATCACCGTATTCGTCAACAGGAATGTTTTTACTTAATCCCGGTCTCGCATAAGTTTCGTCAATATATGTTCCGTTAGGATCTTTAATTCTTCCTGCTTCAAGATCGTTCCATAAAATTTTATTACCATTTGTGTAAGGTGCTTTGCCGTACACATCATCCCACCATGTAGGTTTTATTGTCATTCCTAACATTTCCCATGGATGGGTATGCGGACGATCTGTATCAAAATAATGTTTGTAAATTCCTCTCCAGAAACCTGGGACAGGATTATTATCAAGATTTACAACCGTATTATAATTGTAACTAAATGGACTTTCTAAATCTGTTGTGGAATTTGTTTCAGCATCAATATTAAAAATTGATTTCCATTGACCGAAATCGTTTCTTAATACTTCATCAAGTTCTCTTGCTGTGTATTTTGTTTTTCTATAATAACCAGGTATTTCATCAAAAACATCAAGTACATTTTTATTGTATTCAACCTTGATATTATTATAGATACGCTTTTCAAATTCTAATAGTAATGCATCGCGTTCATCGCCGTAGGTTTTTGTAATAGACCCATCATGGCCTTGTAATACTTCCTGAGACGTTGCATAGGTGTCATCTAGATAAATTTCTGGTTTATATTTTGGATACAATCCTAACTTTGTTGGCGTGTTAGGAATAACGTTACCTGTTGTGTCATAATCCGTAATGATAACAACGTCACCTTGTTTTAATGTTCTTTTGATTGTTACCGTATTATCAATACCATCAAACTCGTAATCTTCATGTGCAATTAACTGCTCGTCATTCAAATAAACATAAACAGAACGATCGCTTATTTCTTCAAGCGTATATGCACTATCAATACCAAAAACATTTTGCGTTGCTGTTTTTACCGTATACGTTCTAGTGCTAACTTTTTTACCATATCCTGCCATGTCACTATAAAAGTAACTGCTTGACGGTGTTTTATCAACGCCTAGTGAATATAAAATATTATCAACATCGACTTTAACGTCACCTGTTAAAGGAGTTTGGTTAACCCTATCTAAAAATTTATCTTTGAAGAATGAATAATCACTAGCATTCTTCCTAATTGCATTAATAAAATTAACACTTTCTAAGTTTAACCCAACTAGCGATGGTAATAAAGATCCTTTGTGTTTTACATAACGTAAGCCGTCTTTAAAAATATCCTGTAAGTCTCTAGAGTTATTAATTCCATTAACTTCGCCTTTTAAATTAGAATTATTTAAAAATATAGTTCTAAAATGATCAGTCACGCTACCTAAAGTAAATGTTTTAAGATCGTTATTTTCTGCATTATTTGTTAAGTTAATAGGCGGTTCATAAAATCCTTGATCGTTAGGTATTTGATCTGTTTTAATTTTTAATGTAACTTTTGAATCTGCAGGAATACTTTCATTAAAAACTAATTTGTATGATCCTCTAATGGTATCAATTTCTTTTGTAAAGTCTGTAACTTCTTTTAAAATTTTTCCTGAATATTCAACAACAATATCTAGATCATATTTCCATGGTGTATCAATACAAGTAACTTCTAGGGTATTTGTTTCAGCAATAACATTTAAGATCTGTTGTACACGTTGATCTGTTGTTTTGTTTTCAACTATTTGCCATCCGCTAACAAACGTCGATGTTGCGTCTGCATTATTAATTTTTACCAAACCACTTGCTGTATCTACATCATATTTTGTATCGTTTGTAATCCAACTAAACTTGGAATCATCCCAATCAAAGTTAAATGTAATATCACCAACGTTATTAATGTTCTGATAAGAAATTGGAAAACCTAATGCACTATCGTTTGTGCCTGTTCCTCTTTTATAACTAGCAATAGCATTTCCCACAAAATCTGTTGTAGGATATCTATCCTCATCGGAAAATGCAATACCATCTGAATTGTATAATTCAAAAAGAGGTGATTGATTTAATGTTGTTTTTTGTTGTCCACGAATCCACTGCGACCCGTCAAAATACCAACTAGAACCTTGATTATTCCTTCCATCTTTAACAACAATACCTTGACCTTGTGTTGGTGTTGTTTTTTCGATTAAATGAACTCGTTCAACTCCATTATATTCTACAAAATCTACTTCGAAAATTTTTCCTTTTACGGTAATATCCGGATCAGCATTAAAAGATATTAGCATTCCTTTTCTAAGAAGCACTTCATCAACATGGTAACCGAACGATCCTTCAACATTGCTCATTGCATCTTTGGTGCTTGTATCAATTAAATCAATATTTTGTAGTCCTGTTACAGCAAAATTGTGTAATTGTATATTTGCTTTAAATTCTAAAATAGGTCTGATGGCTCTGTAGTTTTCATCAAGTACCGGAGTTGCTTGATTATATTCTGCTGTTTTTTCGATTACATCTTTATGAACCCATCTGTTATATCTTGACCATGGATTTTTATCAATTGATGCTCTATTGATTGTAACATACTCAGGCGTTAATGGACTATTTTCTGTATCGTCATAAGGAGTATCATCAAACGGATCAACGTCAAATTCATAATCTTGGTTTTGAGAATAAGATTCTGGAGTGTTTAATTCACTTTCGTCAATTAAATTAATTTCTGTTCCAACACCTTCGACATAAAAATTCTTGTTTTTATATTTTGACGGAAGAACTTCACCGATAAATTGAACACGCATACCATTAGTAAACTCAACATTGTTTTTACTAGTAAAGGTTGATTTTCCAATAATTTCTTCTTCTACATTAATTTTAAAATCATCTTTGGCATTTCTTACTTCAAAATAACCTTGCATGTTCTGATGATATTGACATGCATAATAAATTCTATCAGGGGCATCAATTGGCACCGTAATTTCAATAGTGCCTTTATCAGTTCCATTGTTGGTAACCCCAGTGCTATAACGATCACCGATACCGGTTGTTAATGCTGTTTTAAGATTAAACGGATGACCTTCCGCATCAATTTCAAGTTTGTACGTAGCACCTCTATATAAAGTTATCGTTGGATTTTTAGTAAAACCGTTTGGCGTAAACACATACGCATTTTGTCCATCATTTGTAACTTTATATGTACTGATTGATCCACCGGCGTCACCAGAAACAAGAACCGGAGACGGTCCTTCTGGCATCCAATAATATTGTCTGTAGTTTACAAATTTATCAAAATCAAATAACGGGTTCCATGCATAGTATTCTGATTCGAATAATCTTTCATGATTGTTTGTTTTACCATTAAAGAATTTAATTTGATTTACTAAATCGTCGTAAGTTGCTATCCACTTGAAAACATCTTCCTTAGGTTCTTTAATAATAGCAGAAGGTAAAAAATTATATCTCCTTCTATTTGCTGTTATTTCTGTAACATAAGTGTCTGTGGCTTTAGAATTTTCAGTGTTTCTTGCACCAACAAATCCATTAATTCTGTCAAGAGTTCCTGTTGATATTAAAGAATCTAAAGTACTGCCTAAGAATTTTTTGTTTGCTTCCGTACGGAAGAACATAGGCAACAGATCAGCACTATTTCGTAACTTATCTTTATTTTCTATGTTTACAGGAGTACTTTCGTTCTCACTATATGCCATTTATAACACTCCGTTTAATAATTGTTCTCACTGCTATTCGCAGAGGATGAAACTTGTATATTACCAATACTATCGACTGCTGTTACAACATTACCAGTTGCTTTAAGATTGGTTGCTGTAATTTGATCAATAATATCAATGTTGTCAACGGTAGCGGTGCTAATGAAAACTTCATCTGCTTTACTTGTTATCTGATACATTGATCCAAAACTTTGTGTGCTTGATCTAGGAACAATAACAAAGTTAGCAACATCAGGTGCTGTTTCTTGTTGGATATAAGTTGCTAGTTCAGTAAAATAAAAACTATCTCCAAAGTCCCAATTTTCAATATTAAAGAAATCATTTATCGCTGTAATAACTTTACTTTTAATTTCGTTATCACTAATTGTTGAGTTATCATTTTTAACAATTTTAAATGTTGCTTGTAATGAAGTATCTGCATCAGCGCCAAACAAAGGTCTGTAATTTACAGAATGATATATAATTTCATCTGATAAACTTTTTACAGGATCGAGCACCGGTGCTAATTCCTGTTTAAGACTTTGTGATGTTGGTGCTACCGGCAATGTTCCTACGCCGTTAACGTATGCTCTAAATTCATCGTCATAGTTTTTAGATAAAACATACATATCAATAATATTTGTCTTACTAGGATCGATACGTCTGTCATTTTGTGCATTATGAATATATTGGAATTTAATATTATCTCTTCCAGGTCTAGCAAAATAACTAGTATCTAAATCTAATGTACCAGTTGTTGAATTGTAAACCTTAATAACATCCTCTAAATCATTATAAAAATAAAATAGTTGACCATTTGTATAAGGATCTAAATCTGTAACATTTGCTTCTCTATCAAAAATAACAAAATTATTAGAATCAATTTTTTCTGTTACTTGGTAACCTTCAACGGTTGTTGTTCTAAAAAATACAAAGTTAGTTAGATAACCTCTACTATCTTCTGTATCAGGTTTTACAATATTAATAAATGAATCTGGATCGTCGATCATTCCGTCATCATCACCGTCATAAAAATTAATACGAACCCTATTTGTTTCTTCGAATCCGTCTGTATTTCTAATACTACCTACAATTTCCCACTGATAATCTTTTTGTAGTATGCTATCTAAAACAGGGTCTTCGTTGACTTTAAGGACCTTAATTTGATCTTTAATAACCAATCCTGTTTCACTATCAAACTTTTTAATTCCTAGGTCAACAAAAAATTGAATTAAATTTTCACTTTCAAATCTATAATCTAATCCTCTATATGTTACGGAATAAGTTTCTCCATCTGTTTCAAATAATACAAACCAACTCTTATCTGCTTTAGCACCTGTTGTATCACCTTGACGCTCTAAACTAAAATCATCTTTGGTATTTAGGTTTGCATTAACAATAATTTTCCAAGTTTGTGTTTCTTGATCGTAACGAATACCAAATGTTTTATAATTAAACACAAGATCAACAAGTTGTGTTTCTAATTCAACAGGAAGATTAGTAACAATTGGTGGTACTAATTCCTGTGGTACCGCCAGTGAAGGTATATTTTCGCTTAATACAATCGGTCCTGTTCCATCATCTAAGTTACCTCGACCGCTATTAGAACCATCGCCGCTGACTTGAACCACTTTTGTCCAAATGTAATCTGTTGTTTTTTTAGTTTTTGTATCTGTTAGTGTTCCGTCTGGCAAAAAGTATTTTCCTTCTGGCGGAGTAAACTTAATCATTGTATCGGGTTTAATATACTGGAAATTATTACTAGTAAAACTACCTACCGTAATAGGCGCACCATTAATATTATTACGAAAATAACCCGTGCTACCATTTGAAATTGTAGTTGCTAAGGTCCAGTCGATATTAATATCACCTGTAAGTACTCTCGGAAACTTATCTAAATAAAATGCTTTTGTTGGTAAACTTTCAACAACCGGTTCAACTCTATTTCTAATAATTCCTAAAATATCATTTCTTGTTTGCCAAGTAAAAGTAAAATCATTTTCAAAATAGTTTTTATATAAAATACCATCATCGGCAATTAAGTTTGTTGACGAATATTTTCCTGTTGGATCTGTAATTTCAAATTGTCTTGAAATTCCTGAACTAATTCTGTTTACTGCTTTTACTTTAATAACATTATTACTTGCTGACAACGGATAAGCATTATAGTCTTCTCCTGTTATCATTCTATTTTGTGTATAGAATGCCTGTGGAGCGTTAGTTCTAATATCTTCTGTTGATTCAGAACGTGTTGCATTAGTAACGGTTGTTTGTAAACCTAGTTGTATTGTTAATGTATTTCCTTGTCCTGACTTACTAAAGTATGGAATTGTTAAAACAATATTCTGTAGGTCATTAGGTCTAATAGTATAACTTAAACCGTTTGATGATCTAAAGTATGTTCTAAAATTTCCTTTTGGTAAATCACCAAAGGTTCCGTCAGCAAAATTTAAACTAATCTGATCATCGTTTCTTGTATTAACACTATAAAGTGTTCTTGTGTTTTTATTAATACTATTGTAAATTACATTACTTCCGTAAACTGAATTTAAACTGGTCCATTCAGTTGTTAAATTATTATCTCTATCACGTTCCCATAACCATACATCTGTTTGATTTATGTTAGGAGAATCGATATTAATGATTTCATTTGGACTTGGGTCTGTAATAGTAAAGTTACTATTTTGCATTTCCCCTTGTACAAATCTTAGAAAGAATCCTGTATTAGGAGAACTATTTCCTCGTTTATCATTTTTGTAGACCATTGACAATGTTGATCCTGGAAGTGGCGATTGTTCTAAAAGGGCATTGTCTTTTATGTAAGAACTTGTAATTTCAAAATTCATGTTTCTTCCAGCAACGGTTTTACTAAATTCATATAAAGGAACATCTATATTTTGTGTGTTTAACCTATAAATGTCTGTTGTAATACCGTCAATAACTCCAGACTGATTTGGCTTACCAAACACGGTAGTACCGTTCATAGCACTATTCATTATTACGGTGAATTGCTCTAGCCAATTAGTATTTGTGTCATCGTTCCATGAAATAATTCTATTGCCAATATTATTTCCTAAACTATCTTGAACATTCTCAGTTGTTTGTATTCCTATAATTTTTAACAATCCTGAAGCAGATGTATTACGTTTAGGATTGTATCCTACTAATCTTGCAAGTCGTAAAACTGAACTGCGTTTTTCGGCTAATTCAATAAAATTTTCTCTAGCATTTAAATCAAATCTGTATGATAAACTTTGACCCAAGAATGCAATTAAATCAATAAGTGCCAAATACTCAGTTGATTCAATATAATCGTTAAAATCTTCTGGATAATTCTTACGCAGATAGTTAATCATGGTTCTACGCAAGGTAGGAAAGTCATATGAAGCAAAATCTGCATCAGCAAATGCACGATAAATTTTACTCCAATCTTGGTTCGCTATTAGCGAATTTTGTCTATTTTTACTGGCCATAACATTATTTATTTGATTGATTAACTGCGTATATTATTTCTGTTAGAAGTTTGCGTTAGAGCGATCAAAGTTAAGTCGCAATGCTTCGCTAACGTTATATTCAACAAATGATAACACACAGGAAACCTGAATCCCATAATCCTTTTCTACTACTTCCATCGCATCTATACGTATGCGAGGATCACCGTCTACAATAGCGATAATATCGCTAACAATTTGTTGTCGAACGTTTTCTGTAAATGGTTCAAACAACAAACCCCATATAATTGTACCAACATTTGGTTGGTAAATTTTTTCACCTTTTTTAATGTGAAAATGATTAACTAGATCTTGCTTGATTAGTTCTATATCATACAACTTATGATTCCTATTACCCGAAATAGTGCTCATTCCTCTATATATTTGAGAAGTTCGACCAGTGTTACCTTTGTTGGTTTTATTAGGTTTAATTGTGATGTCGTTATATCTAGCCATACTACTATTTACTATACCTCTCTATCCGTTTCTTCTTTAGAACTTGTTAGTTTAGTTTGATCTTCATGGAAATCATAAGGTTCATGTGTTGGAATTCTTTTAATCATTGATGTAAATGTTCCAGCATTGTAATAATTATATTTTTCCCAACCTGCTTTTGTACTTTTTTCATTGTGAGTATGTACACCAAAGTGTTTAACAAATCTACTTGTTGGCGGAGCCGCATCATTTGAAACGATCGCTGTAAACGCACCCGGGCCGTAAGTTTAAATGTACTGCATCTGGTCCGTCAATAAAAACCGTTTTATCTGTTTCTACATTGATATTTGCTCCGAGTGTTTCAATGTTGATATCATCTAATGTTGTTGAAATATTAATCTTTCCGTTATCACATAAAAGTTTATTTTGTGGACCTTGAAATTCTGCCCAGTATTCTGTGTTATCAGGAGTGGTAACTTCAAGCGTATCCGGAACTTGTGTTCTTTTAAGTGCTTGATAAAATTTCAATTCATTATTTTCATTTAGATAAGTTACGGTATAATCTTTTGAGTATATTTCATTCGGATCAAATGTTTCTGTAATTGTAGGAGCAGAGTTTGCTTTTATGTTTATGCTTGTTCCTGCTGTTTGTCTAATACCTAATTGTGTGTGCAAATCAAAATTACCACTTGTAATTGTTGTATCAATTCTATTAGCAATACTGATGTTATTGGTATTAACATTTAAATCATTTGTGTCTATTCTTTGATTTAATGTTTTAATATCACTATTACCTTTTACTTCAAGTCTATGAGATCCATTGACTAATTGTCTTAAATGATTAGACTCTGTTTTTATAATATTTTTTGATCTTATATTAATGTTACGTTTTGCTTCCAGATTAAAATCTCTATCAGCGTAAAAATTAAAATCACCCCTAGTACGCATACTGATACTATCTTCGCAGAAAACATCCATCTTACCGTCACTGGTTAACTCTATCCAAGCGGTACCTTTTGAATTTCCAATGTAAATTAAATCATTACTATCATGTAATAAAATTTGATGTCCGGCTTGTGTTCTTAATCTAACTAAATTATTAGTTCCGTCAATTGCTCCGTCATCCATTGTAAATGAATGTCCACCCGGTTGTGTTACTTTCATTTTAACTGAATTAGCAATAGGTCCAACTAACTTTTCATCGCCGGTAAATCTTCCAGGAGTTTTAACACCAAAAATTTGATTTACTGCATCACGTCTTTGTGAACTGGATGTTAGTCCTCTAACATTATCAACTAAAAGTCCTTGTCTTCTTAAAGTAAAAGCCATAGGATGAACAGGATGTCTTACTTTATCTGGTGTTGTTTGTCCGATGTTTGCAGACTTAACAACATTTTCAACAGGCAATCCATCTTCGCCGTTTGCAAAATATTTTGCTGTATCATTATCCATCGCAACTTTAGTTGATGCCGCAGGTTCAGGAATACTATGATTTAGTGTTTGTTCTTGAAATGCTCCTAGCCAGATTCCCTGTTTAATACTTTTGTTTAGAAACATTACTAAACCTTTTGTTCCTATTTGAGGAGCAGGAAAAATCATTCCATGTGCTTGTTGAGAGTCTTGAAATTTTTGTGGATCCTGTCCAGCATTAATAAAGTCTTTAACACTATAATAAGGATACAACATTCTTACAGATATTCTGTTTTCAACTAATTCTCTAGTATCATCCTCATTACCTTGTAATGTAACCTGCAAACTTCCATGCTTTGTATAATCAGCATTACTTTCTACAACCGCTATGTATGGTCCTAATCCAATTTCTTGTGATAACTTTTCCGCTCTTTCTGGATTTAACGGAGCACTTGTTTTTTGTCTTTTATCATATATTGGCATTATACACTCCTAAATTAATCATCATCAACAATGTTTCCGGATTCGTCAAGAATTACAACGTTGCCATCTTCGTCTTCAAAAAGACCGTCCGCATTTCTTTTAAGGAAAGGTGGAGCAGATACATCTGGTATGTCTGGTACGCCTGGGAAGTTAACACCTATGTCACTACCTGTCGGTAAACCTTGTCCTAGGTCAACCCCTAGTCGGTCGCCTGTTAATGCTGGGTTTTGGAACCCTCCGCTTCCGACTGATACTCTCGAACTAAGGTTAACACCTATATCACTACCTGTCAGCGTTTGTACTGGAGTTTGTATTCCACCTGGACCCGATTCTATTGCTGATTGTACAGCAGAAGGAACAAAATTGTTTAAAGCATTGCTGTTTCCTGAAGCAACTGCTCCAGCAATATCTTTTGCTTCTGCAAAAGATGTCATTAATGCTCCACCAAATGCATTAGGACTAAACCCTATTGCGGAAGGAGCAATTTCTACTGCGGAAACTTCACTTAACCCGTCGACTCCGTTAGGATTAAATTTTAGAAACGCTTCTAATTCTTCTTTTGAATTAATTTTAACTTGAGGTGCTTTATCTAACTTGGCTGTTTGATCTTCCGGTGCTGGTCCTTGTTTTTTATCTTCAAGATCTTCAGTTTTAGAAACAACAATTGGTCTTGGGACGGTGTAATCTTCTGTTTGATTTGGTCTTCTAGCCGCTGTCAGTGTTTGAGAAAAAACACCCTGAGAAAAATTACTTTCGATTGTTAGTAACTTATATAATCCGCTGTAAACACTTTGATTTAATTTCATTGTGGATGGGAACCGCTCACCAGTTCTAAGTTCGTCGGCTGATGGATAATCGTATGCTGTTGAGAAATTAAAAATAATATCAACTTCGCGACTAAAACTATTCATTTCACCATTGTTAGTTTCTAGTTCATCAGCACGTATGATCGGTCTGTTACCTATTCCACTACCGACAAGAAAAACAGGATCTCCTACTATTCCAATATCTGCTTTTAATAATGCTTTCTCTCCTGGATTATTAAACAACACTTCGTTTAACAATCTTGCTGTTTGATTAGCATTATTAGGTGTTGATGTGTTTGCTGTTGTTGTGTCTTTTTCTTGTACCGGTTGTGTTTTTTTATTTCCTACCCTGTTATTAAATGCTTCCGTAATGATTTCGCTAGGTGATTTATATATCTTTTTCTCTGTAACTTCAGATGTTGATGCTTCTGGGTCATTTTTAGGTCTATATTGTCCAGCGGCAAAAAACAGATTATTAAAATCTAAATTAAATTCCATTACATCAATGTTTTTTCCTGTAAAGATATAATTGTATTCTCTTACAGCGAATTCTTTTGCTTGTTCATAGTTCATTCCTTCAGTTGGTCCTGGTATTTGACTATAATGAACATAATATGGTTGAATACAATAATGA
>Ga0255761_10002570_pt1 | contig 16650 bp, 14 predicted proteins | sample 071ome_29_FD_179961 | JGI IMG/M metagenome (GOLD analysis project Ga0255761, IMG submission 179961) | Coastal salt marsh microbial communities from the Groves Creek Marsh, Skidaway Island, Georgia - 071407BT metaG (version 2) | ecosystem: Environmental > Aquatic > Marine > Intertidal zone >... | reverse complement strand
AAAAAAATATATTTATTTATTATTTACTCATTGGGTTAGAGCAAGCTATGCAATAATTAAACTAATTCAATAAGGAGAGATTTAATGAAAAATTTTTTAATATTAGTTTTATTAATGCCAATAGTTTCTGAGGCAATGCATCATAAATCAGAACCAATCATTTTTTATCTAGACATGGAGGTTGCTGAAGGAAAAGGAGACGGTATAGAAAGTTTTATTAGCTATCTAAGCAAAACTGTTAAGGAAACAGAGCCTAATACCATGTATTACAAATACTGGATATCACCAGACAAGAAAAAAGTTTCTTTAATGGAGGTTTATCAAACAAATGAAGCTGCTCTTTTTCATATGAATGCCTTTGATAAAGCTGCCCATAGAGATAAATTTCTTGAGACATTTGTAATTACTAATTTTCAAGTACTAGGTAATACTAATGAAGAGCTTAAAGCTGCTATGGCTTTTGTAACAACTGATCATAGATCGTTAGCGGATGGTTTTAATAGAAGTAAAAAGTAATATATATAAAATTTGTATATAAATTTTAAATTTGTTATATTTTTATGAAACGTTCATCCCTTAGGGGACGGAAGTAGTCATAAGACGAAGGAACGCATTATCATCGTTCATCTCGAAAGAGACGGAAGTAGGTAATGATACCGAAGGAACGCATCTTTATAAAAGGAGATGTTATGACTATGTTAAATATACATAGAAATCAAATACAGCCTAAAAAATTCAACGTTCGCTCCTTGCGATTTGCAGTTACTAAGTTGAATTTAAACTTTAAGAAAAGCAAACTAGCTGATCGTAAAGATAAGAAGGATGTATTTTTTCCATATTACCTCTAGCAGGTAGAGAGCCTTACTTTAAAATGTAAGGCTCTTTTTATTTTATTTATAATTTAATAAAGGTATTATCTCTATAGAAAGAAAAGGGGGGATTCATATGAGCAAAGTATTAGTAACAGGTGCAACTGGATTTATTGGATTACACTGCATTCAGCAACTTCTATCAAAAGGCTATGAAGTAAATGGTACAGTCAGAAGTCTCGATAGAGAGGGTGAAATAAGAGATGGTCTCTCAGCATCAGGAACTAGTCACTCTGGTTTAGAGCTTTTTTCTGTAGATTTAAATAGTGATGAAGGCTGGGATGAAGCCATGAATGGATGTGAATATGTTTTACATGTCGCTTCGCCAATATCACTAGAAGACCAAGATGAAGATTATTTTGTTAAACCAGCTGTTGCGGGTGTGAAAAGAGCATTAAGCTTTGCAAAGAAGCATTCAGTTAAAAAAGTTGTACTTACTTCATCTGTTGCAGCTATTTTCGATACTATGGAGAAAAAAAGTTATTATGATGAAAATGATTGGTCAGATCCTGAAAATCCTGCAATTAGCCATTATTCAAAAAGCAAAACCTTAGCAGAGAAAGCGGCCTGGGAATATGTTGAAAATGAGGACAATCCTTTTGAATTAGCAGTTATCAATCCTGCTTTAGTTACAGGCCCAACGTTAACTGGCGATTTGGGTGAATCAAATAAAGCTGTTCAAATGGTAGCTGCTGGCAAGATGCCAGTGGCAGTTCCTTTAATGTTTGGCTATGTAGATGTCAGAGATGTTGCAGCAGCTCATATACTTGCTATGGAAAATTCTGCTTCTAACGGTGAGAGATTCGCACTGGCTGAGAAAGATTTATGGTACAAAGATGTTGCTAAGTTGCTAAGAGACAATGGTTTTGATAAAGCGCCAACTATTGCCATACCAGTATGGCTTGCAAAAATTCTTGCTAATTTTAGTAAAGAATTAAAACTTACTTTGCCATATCTAGGTCGACTAAGAAGTGTTAAAAATACCTCCAAAGCAAAAGATATCTTGGGTTGGAATCCACGACCTGCCGAAGAGTCGATTCTAGAAGTTGCTAAGCAAATGCAAGAAATGGGACAAATCTAAATAATACCTGGAATTATAGCTTTTCTGTTCTTAGGGTAATTTTCAAACCTGTTCTGATACCATTTATGATTTGCTATAGCTCTTGGGAATAAGTTTGCTACGGTCCAAATAAAGAATATAAGGCCTGCATAACTCCATGTGAGAATAGCCCATCCAAGCCACTCAATCATTTCCCCAAAATAGTTTGGTGATGAAATATATTTAAATAAGTATTTATTTGGAAGATGGTATCCTGGACCTAATTTCTTTCTTAATGTAATTAAATAATAATCTGAAATAATATTAATACTCATTCCAAACATAAAAATAACTAGCCCAATCATAAAAACTGGATTAGTTAACCAGCTAGATGTATAGCTTGACGAGCCAAGAATAAAGTAGCCTTGAATAGGAACATTCACTAAATTAAAACAAAAAGCAGATACCGGAATTGTTATTGGCATTTTTTTTCCACGTATTTCTGCAATAAAGGGCCAGATCAATGTTCTATGTACATAATGCAACAGCCAAATCAGCAAAAATATAAAGTGAGTTATTGTGAAAATGTCTTCAAAGAAATATGCAAAACCCAAAATAATAAAAATTGTTGGAGATTCCATAATTATCCAACCTAATCTTGCAGATATTTCATATCCCCAGCCTGCCTGAATATGTCTTCCGTAGGGAGCAGTCAATTTAAATAAACTAAAAAAAGTCATCACCCCAATTAAAATCCATATTAATAATAAATTCTCAAGCATCTTAAAAGTTTACAGTTTATTCCCAAGATCATAAACTATATAAAAAGGGAGTGATGTAGTGAAGGAATATGATTTTATAATTCTAGGCGCTGGATCTGCTGGTTCGGTTCTAGCAAATAGACTTAGTGCTAATTCAAATTTTAATGTATGTTTAATTGAGGCAGGTCCTCCAGATAAAGATGCACGTTTGCACATACCATTGGGTTTTGCATTTCTAGGTGATAAAAGCAAATATAATTGGTCCTACGAAACTGCTCCACAGGAAGCATTTGAAGAAGTAACGGTTGCTGAACCGCAATCTGCAATAGTTGATTCAGCTGGCGGTGTTCATGAGGTAACCCATGAAGAAAAAGAAAAAAGAAGGGGCTATCAACCCAGAGGTAAAACTCTTGGAGGTTCAAGCTCTATTAATGCTATGTTATACGTTAGAGGCCATAAGTGGGATTATGATCATTGGGCAGCATTAGGCAATGAAGGTTGGTCTTATGACGAAGTTTTGCCATATTTTAAAAGAGCAGAACACAATGAAATGTTTAATGATGATTTTCATGGTCAAAATGGCCCTTTGAATGTAAGCAGAATAAGACATAAAAATTCTTTTACTGATGACTTTGTAGAAGCTGCAAGTAAAGTTCATAATTATAACCCTGATTTTAATGGGGCTGAGCAAGAAGGTGTTGGTTATTATCAGACAACACAGAAAAATGGCCAAAGATGTAGTGCAGCTAAGGCTTATCTCAAACCAATTATGAATAGACCTAATTTAACTATTCTTACCGAAACGCACATCAATAAAATACTTGTCGAAAATAACAAGGCAATAGGTGTTGATTGTATTGATAAAGATCAACAAAGCTTTCAATTAAAAGCAAACAAAGAAGTTTTACTGAGCTCAGGTGCATTTGGCTCACCTCAAATACTATTAAGATCAGGCATTGGACCAAGCGAAGAGATTGTAAAGCATGGTATAGAGCATATTATTGAAATACCTGGTGTCGGAAAAAACCTTCAAGATCATATAGATTATTTAACTGTTCATAAATATAACTCCATTGGATTGATTGGATTTTCTGCAAAAGCTTTGCTATTTAAATATCCTATAGAAGTCCTTAAATATGCATTTGCAAGAACAGGGCTTTTTACTTCAACTGTTGCAGAAGCTGGAGGTTTTATAAAAACAAGAGACGAATTAGAAATTCCAAATATTCAATTACATTTTGTTCCTGCATTAATTGTTGATCATGGTAGAGAGAGTGTTTGGGGTCATGGCCTTGGATGTCATTCGTGCTTATTAAGACCAAAATCAACAGGTACTGTGACTTTAAAATCCTCTGATCCATTTGCTGATCCTATTATCGATCCAAGATTCTTAACGCATCCTGATGATATGCAAGATATGATTGATGGATATAAGAAAATGATGGAAATTATGCATACCGAACCAATTGGTAAGTATATTGAAGAGCATGATTTTAGACCTATTGACATAAACAACGATGCTGACATTGAAAAAGCAATGAGAGAAAAGGCAGATACTGTGTATCATCCTGTTGGTACATGTAAGATGGGAAATGATGATATGAGTGTTGTTGATAACCACTTAAAAGTAAAAGGTATCAAAGGTCTAAGGGTTATAGATGCATCAATAATGCCAACTTTAGTAGGCGGTAATACAAACGCTCCCTCAATTATGATAGGTGAAAAGGCAAGCGATATTATTTTAAGTCAATACAGTTGATTCAAAAATTAACTTTATTATTATTGCTAATTAGCTTTAATGCATGGACACAAGATAGACTTATTGTTGATGTAAGAACCATACCTGAATGGAAAACAAAAAGTATAGAGGGTGCTCAATTGATTGAGTGGCAAAATATACTGTTACCAATCAATGAAATGAATATTCCTAGAGATCATGAAATTCTCTTATTTTGTAGAAGTGGTAATAGATCTGGTAAAGCAAAAAAAATTCTTGAAGAAAATGGTTATACCAATATAAAAAACCTTGGAAGCATTGAAGAAGCTGGACTTTATCTAAATTTACCAATTTTAATAAATAATCATTAAGTTTTGCATAATTGTAACATTTGAGATGTTGACACTGCATACATTATGCAGTAACTTATGCTTAAATTAACCCCCCTAAATAAGGATTTATTATGAAAAACTTACTAACAATTGCATTTATCGTTGGTCTATCAATGCCAGCATTAGCTAATAACTTTTCTGTAGTTGAAAATGTTTCATTTGATGGAACTATTACTGTTGTTAAAAGCTCAAAAAAATACAGAAATGTTCAAGCTTGTCAGGCATACTGTGATTCAAGATCGTCATGTGCTGCATTTGTATTAGATCTTAATGCTGGTACATGTACATTATTAAAGAATGTTAAAGATCAAGATGCTAATGAAGGTGTAATTTCAGGCACAAAATCTTAATATCTAATTAATTTTTAAAAGGCCTCATTTATGAGGCCTTTTTTTTAGGTTATATTAATAATGTGAATAATCGCAAAATCTTATCATTTGATGGCGGCGGAGTTAGAGCTCTTGCTGGTCTTGTTTTTCTTGCAGAGCTTGAAAAGCATTCAAATTCAAAAATTTTTAATATTTTTGATTATTTTGCAGGTGTAAGTGCAGGATCCCTAAATGCTTTTGGGTTTGCTGCTAAACAAATGACTTCTGAAGATGTTCAGTATCTTTGGTCAGAATATTATTTAAAAAAGATAAAAGAGCCAAATTCTTTTTGGGATAGATATTCTATTATTCAATCAAGACCAAAATATGACAATCTATCAAAAATTGAAGTTTTGGAAGATATTTTTGGTGATATGAATATATCTGAATCTATTAAACCTGTATTATCGCTAACCTACAACCTTGAACAAAGATCTCCTGAAATACATACTAGTTATGGAGATGCTGATATTAAAATTATTGATGCATGTTGTGCTTCTACTGCAGCCCCAATATATTTTCCTACTTTTAAAGCCTCAAATGATAACTGGTATATTGATGGCGGAGTTGCATCAAATAACCCAACTTTGATTGCTTTTAGCGAAGCTCAGGGTTATTTCTCTGATGAAGATCTAAAGATTCTTAGTATTGGTACAGGTTTAAATAAAAGAAAGATAAGCGGACCTAAGTCATCAAAATGGGGTGGTCTTGGTTGGTTAAGACACGATATTATGGGAATTATGCTTGAAACAGAGCTCGAGCACAAAATCAGCAAAAATCTATTAAAAGATCGATATCTACGTATTAATTCACCACTTGGATCAATTAACAGAAGGCTGGATGATGTTTCCGAATTAAATATTAAAAAAATACAGGATTTAGGCATAACTTGGTGGAAAAATTTTGGTGAGGAGGTTTTAAAGTTTCTGGAGCTTTAAAATGTAATTAGTTTACATTTTTTAATATATATATTATTAGAATGTAAATTCTTGACTTGATGGTTACATAATTGTTTAATATGCGTAACAAATTATAAATTTCATATAATTAAGGGGAAAAAAGTGAAAAAGTATTTATTATCTTTATTTGTTCTATCTACTTTTACAGCTTTTACATTTGCTCAAGATGCTGAAGAATCATCTGAGTCAGAAGTAGAAGAAGTTGTTGTAAAAGGGATTAAATCAAGTCTAAAAGACGCCATTGATATCAAAAGAAGCAATGTTGGAGTAATGGAAGCTATTACAGCTGAAGATTTTGGTAAATTTCCTGATGGAAACTTAGCCGAATCACTTGCCAGGATTGCTGGTGTTGGTATTGATAGAAGTAATGTTGAAGGTGAAAGGGTTGCGGTTCGTGGCTTTGGACCTGAATTCAACTTAGTTACTTTGAATGGTAGACAAATGCCAACTGTTCCAGGATATTGGGGTGGCGGTAGATCATTTAACTTTGGTGACATAGCATCTGTTGGTGTTGCTGCAGTTGAGTTATATAAGTCTACTAATTCATCATTACCATCAGGTGGTATTGGTTCAACTATTAATATGGTTACAACTAAACCTCTAAACGTTGATGGCACAGTAAAACACTTAGGTTTTGCTATCGTTGATGATACAACTAATCCAGCCGGATCTAATTTGGCTTTAAATGGCTCTGATACAGAAACACAAGTTTTATATGCTACTAATAAGGGCAATTGGGGTTTTTCAGTTTCAGGTGTAATTCAAGAAAGAAATAACAGAGAAACAGGAACAAGAGAAAACAACTGGATTATATATCCGTACATCATAGCTGCAGATGGCTATGACAGGCTTGTTGATGATCTTCCTGCACCAATCTTAACTTTGGTTGATGATAATAATGCAAGAACTGATGGTGTATATTTCATTCCAGAACCTGCTGCTTATCAATTTAAAGATAATAATAGAATTAGAAAAAATGCTCAGGTAACTTTTCAGTGGGCATTTAATGACAATGTAACTTCAACCCTTGATTATACTTATTCAGCAGTTGATTTTTCATCTGAAGGACAAATGTTTGGATCATGGTTAGGTGGCTGGAATACTACTTCTGGTACAGTTAACGAAAGAGGTACATTTACTGATATAGTTGTTGAAAATAGAGTTTATGATCATCAGTACATTTGGGGTGGTACTGAAAGCGCTAACAAATCTCTCGGCTTTAATTTAGAGTGGGCAGTTAATGATAGTTTAACTCTTACATTTGATGCTCATGATTCAACTGCTCAAAAAACAGGTACTGAAATACCTAATGAAATGGGCTTTACTCAAGCTGCTGAATTTCAACAGTCTATTGCTGTAACTAACTCAGGAAATTCTGGCATTACAACATTTGAATATCTTGGTGATGAAGAATTTTTACCTGAAAACTATTTTGCTACTAGCGCAGTTGTTAGAAACCAGATTAAAGATAATAGAATTGTTCAATATCAATTAAATGGTGAATGGGTCAATCAAAATGATGGTCTTTTAGCTTCAGTTGATTTTGGTGTTTCTACAATTGACAACAAATATGGTGATTTAAGAGCAGAATATGTAAATGCTGCACCAGGAGCTGATGCTTCTTCATATCCTGATAGAATTTTCTCAAGAGAGACTCTAGATGGTTTTATGAACAATTTTGATCCTGACTTTGGAACAGGTTACTACTATGCTATTGATGGTAAGGGAGCTGTTTCAGCTTTAGAAGGTGCTATTGGAGCTCCTTTAACTGCTGGTGATTGGGATACTAATGATAGGGTTACAGAAACTCTTGATTCAGCTTTTATCCAGTTTAATTTAGAGACTGAAATAAATAGCATGCCGCTTAATGTTGTTGTTGGGCTTAGATATGAAGAGTCAGAATCTACTTCAAAAGTTCTGTCCGCAACACCAAATGTGATGATATGGGATTTTCTTGAAGGAGTGATACCTTTCTCTACAACTGGGGCAATATCAGATTATGCTGAAACTGCATCTACTGATGAGCTATTACCAAATATTGCTATGTCACTTGGTATAGATGATGATCAAGTTATTAGATTTTCTTATGGTAAATCTATGGCGAGACCTTCACTTCCAGATTTAAGAGCTGGTAAAAACTTCTCAAGCAGGGATACTTTTACAGTTACTGCTGCAAGTGGTGATCCTGGCCTTAATCCAATGTTATCTACAAATATTGATTTAAGCTATGAGAATTATTATGCAGAAGGCAGCTATTTTGCTATTAATTTCTTCAGAAAAGAGATTGAAGATTTTATTTATGGTAATAAAACTTCTACTTACACTGTTCCTGGCTTAACAAATCCAGTTGAAAATGCTGAGGCTGTATATGGTCTTCAATGTATGGAAGATTGGATTCTTGCAGGAAGACCTGGGGATGTATTTGGAGATGAGCATTGTATTTCTCAACAGGTTATATGGGGTCAAGGATGGACGAATGACTACCAAAAAGCTTTATGGACAGCATTGATTTTATCATCTAATGGTTGGAGTGAGCTTCCAGCTAATACTGTTGATGAAAATGTTATTTGTAACTGGAATGGAACTGGCTGTGATTGGGACTTCTCAGCAGTTAACGGAAATTGTGTTAATGATGGTGGTTGGTGGAGATGTAATCCAGGCTACATAGTTGGAGATCCTGGAAACAATCTAATGCCAATTGAGCTAACAACTCCAGGTAACCTTGGTGAAGGAGAGGTCGATGGTATTGAGGTAACACTTCAGCATCTCTTTGAGGGAACACCATATGGTATGCAGTTTAATGCAACTGTTGTAAATGGTGGCGATGTAGATATTGATAGAGACTTAGTATTACCAGCTGGTGAGAGACAATTTATCTTACCTGGTTTAGGTGATTCAGGTAACTTCTCAGTGTTCTATGAAGATGATAAACACACCTTAAGACTTGCTCTTAACTATAGAGGTGAAACAGTTGCTGGTTTTGGTAACTATGATCAACCACTTTATGTTGAAGAAAGATATCATGTGGATGCTGGTTATCAATACAGAGTTAACGATACTACTACAATATTTGTTGATATGATGAATATCACTGATGAAGAAACAAGATTACATGCTAGATATGAAGATATGTTGTTCTTATCTCAAGATCATGGTCCTGTTTATAAAGTAGGTTTTAGAGTTAACTTCTAAGTTACTGATCTAACTTATAAGGGGGCTTTTTAGCCCCCTTTTTTTTGCTCTTAATAAGAATTTGCTCTATATTAATAAAATGCATAATCTTAAATTAACTGCTGTAGCAGCATCTTTTCTTATTATTACCTCTTGTGGAGGCGGTGGAGGCGGTGGAGGAGGAAGCTCTTCTTCGGGCTTACCTTTGCCAACTATTTCATTATCAGCATCTTCCTATGATGTTGTTAATGGATCCAGTATAAATATCAATTGGTCATCAACAAATGCTACCTCATGTAATGCAGGCGGAGCCTGGGATGGTACTAAAGATATTTCTGGTTCAGAGACTTTTACGCTTTCATTAGCAGGCACAAACGCTTTTTCATTAACTTGCTCTGGTGGCGGGGGTTCAAAAACTGAATCAATTTCAGTATTTGTTTTTGATTTAGGTTTAAAAAATTTAACAATTAATATTAATGAAGACTCCAATTATTCAGGCAATGTCACGGCAAATCCAAATCAAACACAAACTACAGCATTAACATACACATTAGATCAAACAACCTCTAATGGTGTACTGACTTTCTCATCTATTGGCAATATCACATACACTCCAACTGAAAATTATTATGGAACTGATGCTTTTACCTATACCGTTTATTCAGCTGATAGGAATATTTCCAAATCTAAAACAGTAAATATTAACATTGAATCTGTAAATGATTTACCAGTGTTAACAATGGATAATTATGCAGATTTAAATACAAATAATTTGATATTTGATTCTATTAAAAATTTAAATTTTTCCTATAGTGATGTTGATCATGCTCTAGCTGATTTAGATTTCATAGTAACTATTGATGATCAAAATGTATCAGCTACTTTTAATGAGATTTCAGATGGTTATGGGACTTTGTCGATTAATTTATCTTCTTTGCCAAAAGGCGGCCTGTATTCAGCAACAATAACATTAAGTGATGGGATAGATAGTGATTCTGAAAGATTTACTACATGGTTTATTGCTGATAAAAAGATAATAACTATTGAGCAAGATGATGATCCAGACGATGGTTTTGGGGCAAATGGAGGTACATCAACTCCAGTTCAATATTATGTGTATTATCTTAGCGGTAATGAATCTTCAACCGAAGGTACAAATTATTTATTTGTCGGAGATTCACTTGGCAGTGAGACAGACGTCAGTAATTTTAGAGAATCATTGCTAGGCTCCATTAATTTGCTTAATGATTCTGATGCTAGCGAATTTTTTAAAGGTTATTTTAAAATCATTGTATCTGAACCAGTAAATCCAGATGGAACCTCTTCAGCAAGCATAAGAACGGGTTGCTATGAATGGGATCCAAATATTTATTGTATAGGTTCGGGTGATATAAACGATAGTGTTTTTGATGTTATGTACCCCGATAATGACTTAGTATCAGTATTAACTACTATTTCAGGCAGAGGTGTAAACCTTGGAAATACAAATATACAATATATTCGCCCTTCAAACCCTACAGATACCAGGGAAACATTAATGCATGAGCTTGGTCATGCTCATGGCTATATGGGCGATGAATATCTAACTAGTGACGATAGAGACGTTAGCGCCTATGCTGATGATAATGTAAATACTACAACTCAGACTGATCCAACAATGCTTAAATGGAAGCACTGGATTACTAATCCTGAGAATGTTCCAGGTGTAGATTATAATGTTTGCTTTGACTATTCAGACGGATCAACTTATGAGGACTTACCTCTAAGTCAGTGTAATTGTCTATGGAATAAATTTGATACCACTTTTACTACAGAATTTGATCCAAACTGCCATAAAAAGGTTGGTCTTTTTGAAGGAAATTATTATGGAGAATTCGATAATTATAGACCTAAATACTGGACAATCATGGAAGGTGGTATTCTTGAATATGGAGAGGTTAATGTTGAAGGGTTTGCTGTAGGCTCTTTAGACAATCAAATTGGATACACATCCTCAGTTAATTCTAACAGCGTTACATTTACATTAACCAATTTTGATTCAAATAAAATGAGTGTTAGATGGTATGAAGATGGGATTGTAAGAGGAGATTTAACCAACCAAGCACAGGTTACTTTTAATAAACCAACTACAACAAATACTATAAGTACCTATACCTGGAAAGTTTCAGATACTAGTGGCTACATTCTCGCAGAAGACGATCCGCTAGATGATAATGATTTTTATGAGGGCTTATTCAATTTATATACGGATTGGTATTGGCCAGCTAACGGAACAGATTTTAACGAAGGTTTTTATAGAAATCCAAGCGATTCTTTTATTAGATCAAATGATTTAAATATTGGCTATTATTTTATACCTCTTGGTCTTAGATATAAGCTAAATTGGTCTCATTATAGTGATGTTTTACCTTCGCGAGAATCAAAAAGCAAGACAATTCAAAAGAATATAAAATATGTAAATTTAAGCTTTTCAGGAAATCTTGATAACTTAGAGATTAAAACTGGAAATTCAATAGAGGGCAGAATATTAAATCAAAGTGCGCAACAGCTAAGCAAATCTTCAAATTTAAATACAACAAATACTATAACTAAGCCTGAAAAATATTCTTTAATATTAAATCTATATTCAGCAGAAAATATTTTATTAAAATCATACTTTGTACCAAACGAGTTTTATGCAAACGCAGCCCATATAGGATATGAGGATGAAAGGGTATTCTCAGGCCCAGTAAATACTTCATTTTCTATTGTCATAGATATAGATAATATTACCCATGGAAGACTTGAAACTAATGATGGTGTGCTAGTTAAGGAATTTACAATTAAATAGTTTTATTAAATGAATGATGATAATTTATATGATGTCATAATCATTGGAGCAGGCATATCTGGTATTAGTTCTGCATCTCATTTAGAAACCTATTGCCCCAAATCTAAGTATCTTATTATTGAAAACCGGCAAGATATCGGTGGAACATGGGATCTATTTAAATATCCTGGCATTAGATCAGACTCCGATATGCATACTATGGGTTTAAGACTATTCCCATGGCCAGGAAAAAAATTTCTTGCAGATGGCCCATCTATTAAAGATTACCTTTTAAAAGCTATTGAGAGTTTTAATATAAAAAAAAATATATCATTCAATAAAAATGTGATCTCAATTAATTGGAAAGATAAAGAATCTTTATGGCATGTAAATATTAATGACAATCAGACTAATAAAAGAATTCAATTAAGATCCAAATTTGTTCATTCATGTGCTGGATATTACAGATACTCATCAGGCTATAAACCTAAATTTAAATCAATGGATAATTTCAATGGTATATTTGTTCATCCACAAGAATGGCATGAATCAATAAATTACAAAAATAAGAATATTGTAGTTATAGGTTCGGGTGCAACAGCCATCACACTTGTTCCAGCAATGGCAGAACATGCCAAGTTGGTGACTATGGTTCAACGATCTCCAACCTATATTGCTTCAATGGAAGATGAATATAAATACTTACATCATCTATCAAAAATATCTAAAAAATTTGCTTATTGGTTTATTAGATTAACTAATATTGTTCGCCAGCAATGGATGTACAGACAAATAAGAAAATGGCCTGAACAATCTAAAGAAAAAATCTTAGATTTAATCAAAGAGGAGTTACCAAAAGAATATGTTGAAGAGCATTTAACACCAAGCTATTATCCATGGGAGCAACGTCTTTGCATTATTCCAGATAATGATCTTTTTAAAGCTATAAATCAAAATAAAGCTGAAATAGTTACTGATCACATTGATTCATTCTATGACAATGGCATCATTTTAAAATCTGGTAAAAAAATTGAAGCAGATATTATCATTTCGGCAACAGGCCTAGTTTTAGAGAACTTTGGTGGCATGGAAATATTATTAGATGGAGTGCCTATAGAGATTTCTGATACAGTCACATATAAAAGCATGATGCACTCAGAGATACCAAACTTCTTAAATACTTTCGGTTATATTAATGCTTCATGGACTTTAAAAGCTGATTTAACTAGCAAATTTTTAACTAGACTAATAAATTTTATGGAAAAAAATTCATACCAAAGCTGCAGACCAATAATTCCCAAGAATATGCATTTACAAGATGAATGGTTAAGTGAATTTTCATCAGGATATATCCAAAGAGCTAGGAATATATTTCCAAAACAAGGCAATAAAAAACCATGGATTAATACTCAAAACTATATAATAGACTGGTTTGAAATTAATCATGGCAAAATACAAGATAGAAATTTGCTTTTTAAAAAATAAGGTATTGAAATGTCAAAAATTGTTAAGCAAGTAGAGGCTTCTAATCTTAATTACGTAGATAGCTTTGGTTCTAAGAAAGATCTAAAATCTAAACCTGCTAGAAGATTTGCAATTCTTACTTGTATGGATGCTCGTTTAGATCCTGCAAAATTTGCAGGTCTGGTTGAAGGTGATGCGCATGTGATTAGAAATGCAGGCGGAAGAGCAAGTGAAGATGCAATTCGTTCTTTATTAATTTCTTATAAGTTATTAGATACTAAAGAATGGTTTGTAGTTCATCATACAGGTTGCGGCATGGAGGCTGTAACGAATGAGGAAATAAATGAGATATTTGGTATTAAAACCTCATCTAATATTAATTGGCTTACTTTTAATGATAACAAGAAGAGCCTTGTTGAGGATGTTTTAACCCTCAGAAACCATCCACTAGTACCAAAATCTATACCAATTTATGGCTATATATATAATTGTTCTAATGGTAGGCTTGAAGAAGTTCAAGAGGCTACTAAAGTAGGCCAACCAAAATAGCAAAACACATCATTAAATCTTTAATAATTCTGCTTGAAAGCCTATTCTATTGGGGTTATATTAAGCATCCACTTTAGGTGCGGGAATAGCTCAGCTGGTAGAGCGCAACCTTGCCAAGGTTGAGGTCGCGAGTTCGAACCTCGTTTCCCGCTCCAATTTATAGGCACCCACATGTTTAATAGTATTTTAGAAAATACAGTTTTGTTATTTGTTGCAGTTGATCCAATTGCTTTAGTACCTATATTTGCAAGTTTAACAAAAGGTTTGTCAAAAGAAACTATCAGACAAATATATATACAAGCTTCAATAATAGCTTTTATTATTATTTCACTTTTTTGGTTATTTGGTTCTGCAATATTAGAGATTATGGGTATTTCAATGAGTTCATTTAAGATAATTGGTGGACTCTTTTTGATCGCGATTGCTTTTCAGATGGTATTTGAGCAAAGAAATGATAGAAAACAAAATACTGCTGAAAATGCATTGGAAGATGATTCCATTCAATCGGTAGCTATTTTCCCATTATCAATACCTTTGATTGCTGGGCCAGGTGCTTTAACTGCTGCTTTGCTAATGGCTGAGGATAGAATTGCTGAGCCTATGTCATTCTTAATTAATTATTTACCAATTGTTATTGTTATCATTTTTTCATTTTTAGCTATGTGGCTTTCATCTCAATTATCAAGAAAAATGGGCCCAACAGTCATTACGGTTGTAGAAAAAATTTTTGGGATATTGTTAGGTGCATTGGCTATTGAGTTTGTAGTTGCAGGCATAAATGAATCATTTAACTTAATATGATTATATAATTCAATAATGCGTTATCTACTAGTACTGATATTTTTGTTAATCTCATGTGGTGGTGGAGGTAGCAGTAATGAAAATAATGTAATAAATCCTCCTAGTTCAAATGAGACATGTATCAATTATGATACTAATATCAAAAAATGTTCTTTTCGATGGGATGACATTGAAAGAATTTATTATATAAAAATTCCACTGCAAGCCTCTGAAAATTCTATGTTGCCCCTATTAATAAGTATGCATGGTTTTGGTGGTAATGCTCTAAGTCATATTAATTATACTAATTTTAAAAATATAGCTGATAGAGAGGGTTTCTATTTAGTTTATCCTCAAGGATCATATCTGCCTTCTTATCTTGGTGGTTCTACTCATTGGAATGTTGGTGGCTGGACAAGTAAGAGCACTACAGATGACCTAGGTTTTATTAATAAATTACTAGAGAATATGATCTCAAAATATGAGTTTGATGAGAGTAGGATTTATGCTACCGGTATGTCTAATGGTGGGTATATGAGTTATTCACTTGCTTGCAATATGAGCAATAAGATTGCTGCCATTGCATCTGTAACTGGATCGATGACAAATGACACATATGATGAGTGTTCTCCAGCAAGACCTATTTCAGTAATGCAAGTACATGGTCTTCAAGATTCAGTTGTGCCATATGATGGAAATGAAGGCTCAAAAAGTATAATTGATGTAATGAGATTTTGGGCACAGAACAATTCATGTGAATTAGAACCCTCAAGAGCAGTTACTGATTTTGAGGATTTTGCTATTTATTACGATTACTATGAAAGTTGTTTAAACAATACAGAAGTCCAGCTAATACTATCATCAAAAATGGGACATACATGGCCATGGGCTTATGAGGAGGGCTTTAGTGCATCTGAAGATATCTGGAGCTTTTTATCTAAATTCAACTTATATGGAAAAATACAGTAAATAAAAAATATCTATTATTTATACTATTATCCTTTATTTAAATTTAGTATCTTTTAATTTAATAATTCAAATAGGGGGTAAATTATGAAAAATTTAATTACGCTATCTTTAGTGTTTAGTTTTGGTTTATTTGCTGATGATCATGCAGATGAGCCTGAGTATAAGCCAAGTAAAGCAGAATATTATGTATCAGTTTTTAAAGAAGGGAAAGATATGGATGACATGATGGCTTGGGCAAAAGAATGGGCTGAATGGGCATCAGAAGGAGAGGCTGGTAAAGCATTTGCTGATTATAATGCTGTAATACTTGTGCCTATGTATGTTAGCAATGCAGATGAACATGATTTAATTTGGGTTGGTTTGAACACTAATCCTGAGGAACAATATAAGGCTAATGATTATTGGTTCAATAATGGTTCAGAATTGCTGGCAAAACTTCCTGTTACTACGCCTCAAGTCATAGACACTTGGCAGAGAACTGTTTCTGAAACTCCTTCTGGTCAGGCTGGTTATGTTGTTTATTCTGATTGTAAACTAGGTGAAGGTGTCTCAGGTGAGGATTTATATGATGCATATTATGCATATGCTAAAGCTGCTCAAGCGCAAGGTGATAAAGCTGCAAGAAAAATGATATTTCCTGGGGCAGGATCAACACCAGGCTGGGATTATGATTATGTTCAAGCTGTAGGAACTGAAACAATTGCAGGATATGGTAAAAACTGGAGCGACTTTTGGAGTAATACAGATGACATGCCAGAACTTAAAGCTTTGATGGATTTAGGTGGAGTCTGCGAGAATCAAAG
>Ga0255761_10002569_pt1 | contig 16662 bp, 7 predicted proteins | sample 071ome_29_FD_179961 | JGI IMG/M metagenome (GOLD analysis project Ga0255761, IMG submission 179961) | Coastal salt marsh microbial communities from the Groves Creek Marsh, Skidaway Island, Georgia - 071407BT metaG (version 2) | ecosystem: Environmental > Aquatic > Marine > Intertidal zone > Salt... | reverse complement strand
TCGACGTCGACGCGAGCGAGTTGATGCTCGGAAGCTCCGAGGAAGGATTCGTGAGTCTCGAAGTGCTCGATTTTTCTTCGTTGAGGGAGAAGAAGAAGAAGAAGGATGAAGACGACGACGACGACGGGAAGAAGACGAAGACGAAGACGAAGAAGAAGAAAGAGGACGTTTCGAAGAAGAAGAAGAAGAAAGAGGAGAGCGTTGCTATTGTTGTTGAAGAAGAAGAAGAAAAAGAAGACGCGGGCGGATGCGAGAAACCGCCGCCGAGCAAGAAAGAGGCGAGGATTTTGAAGCGGAAGAAACGATGGAAAGAAAAGGTGGAAGAGGCGAAGCGGAGGAAGAAGATGGCAAAGATGAACGAAAAGGTGAACGGAGTGGAGAGAAAAGAGGACGGCGCGGACGAAAATGAAGAAGAAGAAGATGAAAGAAATGAAGACGACGACGACGGCGACGGCGGCGACTTCGCCGCGTGGTTGGAGTACGATTTACACCCGCTCTTGCTCAAAGCCATTCGCGCGCACCTTAAATTTACCTCGCCGACGCCGATTCAAGAGAAAGTGTTGCACCCGGCGATTAAAGGACGGATGGATATCGTCGGCGCGGCGGAAACTGGAAGTGGGAAAACGTTAGCGTTTGGCTTGCCCATTTTGCAACGGTTGATGCAAGACAAAGAGGAAGAGAAATGGTACGAGGATTACCCGGACGAAGAGAAACCGGGGAAAGGAAAGAAACATTTGCGAGCGTTAATCGTGACGCCGACGAGAGAGTTGGCGCTGCAAGTGGCGAAGATGCTCTCGGATCTCGCGATATACACGAACATTCAAATAGCGGCGATCGTTGGAGGGATGGCGAAGCAAAAACAAGAGCGCGTGTTGAAGAAACAGCCGGAGATTATCGTCGCGACGCCGGGGCGATTGTGGGAGTTAATTCGGGACGGGGAGAAACATTTGACGAATTTAGAGCGGCTGACGTTTTTAACGCTCGATGAGGCGGATAGAATGGTAGAGAGAGGGCACTTTAAGGAGTTGGAGAGCGTGATTAAATCGATTCCGGAACCGCCAGAGACGAGAAGGATCGCTCGGTCGGCGAAGTTGACGAAACGGAAACAGCCGATGATGACGAAAGTTAGCGATAATAGCGGTAAAAAGAACAAGAAGAAAGGAGAAAAGGATGACGAGGAGGAGGAGGAACAAAATGAAGGAGAAGAAAAAGATGAAGAAGAAAAGGATCCGACGGATAACCGAATCATGGCGCGAGACCGTCAGACGTTTGTTTTCTCCGCGACGCTCACCGTTCCGGATGAAGTGAAATACAAACTCGATCGAAAGAAACCGCAAGCGTCGTCCAAAAAAGCGAGCGGTAAAAGAAAGAACGGCGATGATAACAAGGGTGACGACGGAGACGATGAAAACGCGTATCGCTTGGAACCGCCGAAGGATTTAGCGTCGACGAACACGATGGGTAATCTCATGAAAATGGTCCCGTTTTACGGCCGCGTCAAGCTATGCGACGTGAGCGACTCGGTGACGAAAAAGAAGGGAGACGACGACGACGACGACGATAAATCCAGGAAGGCGACGACGACGAAAGTTGCATCAAAAGTACACGAAGCTGCGTTAGAGTGTACGGACGACGAGCGCGACGCGTTGACTTTGTACCTCCTCTCCGCGCACGACGGAAAACCGTCGATTGTGTTTGTCAACGCAATCTCGTCCTTGCGCCGTTTGACGGCACTCTTAAAGCTCATGAAAGTCAACGCGGTAGGTTTACACGCTGGAATGCAACAACGCGCTCGATTGAAGGCGTTGGATCGATTCAAAAGCAGTAAGGCGTCCGCTTTAATCGCCACGGATGTCGCCGCGAGAGGTTTAGACATTAAAGGCGTAGAGTTGGTCGTGCACTACCAAGTCCCTCGTCAAGCGGACGCGTACGTGCACAGATGCGGAAGAACTGGTCGCGCGAACCAATCGGGCGTTTCCGTAGCTTTAGTCACGCCGAAAGAACGCTCGCGTTACCTCGCCATGCTCGCCGCCATGGGTCGCGAGAGAGGCTTTCGATTACCGCCGTTTCCTGTGGCGGAAGAAACCGTTCGCGAAGCGACGAAGAGAGTACAACTGGCGAAAAGATTAGACGCCATCGTTCATAAAAACGAAAAGAAACGCGCGGATAAAGCGTGGAAGAAGCGAACAGCTGAAGCCATGGACCTCGGTCTCGACGCGGACGACGATTCCGATTTCGACGACGACGACGACGATTCAGACCAGGACGTGATGCAATTCTCCGACAACGAAGACGGCGTCGAAGTCATCGAAGATTTTGAATTATACGGCAAGAAGAAAATGAAGAAAGAGTTGACGCAAAAGAAACTCGAAAAAGAAGCCGAAAAGAGAAACGTGACGAAGCGAGAGACGTCGTTGCGGAACGAGCTCGAACGGCTCTTGAAAACGCCGTTAGGCGCGAAGCGACGCTCCATGCTCACGTCGCAAAAATTCCCGACGCGGGAAGGCGGGAAACAGTTTGAAAAAGTGAAGCAATCGTCCTCGGCGGCGTCGTCTGTTTCGGCGTTGGACGTGTTGAAAAGTGGCGGCGTCGGCGTGGAGAGCGGACCGGCGGCGGGAGCAATCGCCGGCGGCGCCATGGGCGCCAGGAAGAAAAAGTCCTCCGCGAAATTCAAGTAGTAGTACCGTAGTAGGATTGCGTAAAATTTCGCTGCTTGCGCTTAGTAGATTTCCATCGCGCGTCGTTGCCTCGAACATGTAAAATACAAAAACTTCTCTCTCTGCTCCGGGGAAAGGTGCAGAGACACACGCGATCATCTGTGTAGGATATCTGCGCCTCTGGTTTTCGTAACGGTTTAAATCGATTAATCCTTTTAGTAGTACATTTATCGCTCGCGTATTTTTTAAAAGTGCTCTTCATTTTTTCAGCACGCGTAAGACTTCAAATGCGTGCGAAAGAACAACACGATCCTCCCCCAGAGGAGGATCCAGAAAGCGCGTGTTACCGCACGACGACGACGGACGGGACGAGCGAGATAAAGTGCGTGGACGTGTGCGTGGAATTTCCATCGTCTTCGGACGATGACGCGAATAAAAACAACAACAACAGTCGCGTCTGCCGCTCGAAACCGTACGAAGAGGAAACGTCGGATTCGAAATTTCTCGCGTGCGAACGCGCGTGTTTAGACGCGCACTTCGCGTCTGTTTCCCTAAAATTTCGAGGAGACGAGGAGAAAATGAAAGAGTACGAGAGTTTGCGGAAGAGAGAGTGCGAGAGCGGGTGTTTGCGCGCGTTTTTTCCGGAAGAGAAGGAATGAGAAGAAGAAGAAGAAGAAGAAGATTCAAAGGTGGTTGGTGCTTTCGCGCGCGCGCGCGATTGACATCATCCGAACGTTAGATTTAGCACAATAAAACATAATAAAAGCTCGCTACGTACGCATAAACAAAAAGACTAAAGTAAACTATACATCCTCTCCTATTATTCCTCTAAATTGATGCTCGTGCCAAACTTCCCGTACAACTTCGCCTTCAGATCCTTCATCGCGCTTTCGATGGTGTTCAATTCCTCCTTGTGTTTTCCAATCGCATCCTTCTCGCGCGAAATCATCTCGTTTAACGTTTCCTCGGCTTCGGAGTGTTCCATCTCGACGAAACATTCGCCGAGGACGAGTTCGCAGGGGTCGTCTTCGTCCGCGAGGACGATTTCGGATTCCGCTTCTTCCGCGTCTTCCAAGCGTTTCTTTTTATGTTTCGTGGGGAAAAGAGAGAGAGAAAAGTCAACCAAATTTAATATCAATCAATATGAGAAAATGATATACGAATAAATACAAACCTCTTTGGATGCAATCATCGCGCGCAACTCGTGCGAACGGTTGGTTAAGCGGCCGAACGCGCAGATGCGCTGTTGGTCCTCCCAGTTGACCTCGACGTCGTGTTTCGTTGGTGGAGGAGGCGCTGAAGCCATTTTTTTTCTCAGGAAAAAGAGAGAAAAAGGAGAAAGAGGAGGACAAAAAAAAACCATGAAACCCTAAAATATGATTTTATATCTTAAATGTTAAACCCTAACGCGTAATAAATGTGTAGAGTGTTGCTTTTGAAAATGCCACAAACATCGTGAGTCTCTCTTTCGTTGAGTCCACGAGAAGACATGTATATGTTCAACGTCATCCGCTGCGCAATGCGCGCGTAGGTTCAAATCCTGCACTCAGCGATTCTATACGCGATGCGAGAAGCTGAGTTGTCCGAGTGGTTAAGGAGGCGGACTTGAATTGTGTGTGTTCTTCCTTTCTTTTTTTTTGTGTGTGTGTTTGTGTGTGTGTGTGTGTATATCTGCTGTTGTTGTTGTAATCGTGACTTCTATGTGCAAGTAGTGTATATCAGGGTGACTTCTATGTGACGTGCGTTTGCGCCGCGCCTTACGTTTGCGCCGGTTGCGTCCAGTTATTTTTACTCGAAGAACTGTTGTCGTCCACGATGATTTCTCGATGCGAGGACCAGACCAACTGTATGGCTTCTTTCGTGCCGATCCCGCCGGCGCGAGGGTCGCCGCACGGACCAAACCAATGGTTTTGCGGCGCGCCGGTCGTTCGCGCTCGGTTTCCGACGTACGTCGTGCCGTTGACGGTTTCCGACAACAGTTTTCTTCGAAAATCGACGTCGTTGCTCACGATGGCAGCGGTTAAGTGGTTTTCCATCTTTTCCATGGCTTTTAAGACGTCCGGTAAAGTGGCGTCGTCGTATTCGACGACGATTTGGAACGGCCCGAAAATTTCCGTCGTGACCAACTCGAAGTTGTCGTCATTTTTCAACATTTCTTGTAAAGGCACGAGCACCGCGGTCGGCTCGAGCGCGCCGTACCGTTCCGGAATGTTGTGATTTTGCAACTCTTTACCGCCGAATAAGACTTTGGACCCTTCAATTTGCGTCAAGATTTGCCTCACGTGCGTCAACATTTGCTCGGTCGTTTTCGTCAACACCGGCCCGACCGTTAAATCTGACAAGTTTCGTTTACTCGCCAACGATTCCATGGCGTCGCAGATTCCCAAGCGCATCCAGTTCGCGTGCGCGAACAAAATGGACTGCGCGGAGCATTTTTGCCCTGAACACGCGTACGCGTCTTGGTCGCACTGGTACGCGACGAACGGCAGCTCCTCTTTGGACGCGTCCGGACCTAATATCTTCCAATCGAAACCGGCGTCTTCTAATTTGACTTTACCTTTCAACTGCGTCGCTAAACGTTCGGCGACGCGTTGCGATCCGGTGAATAAAGTCATTCGCGGTTGCATCTGTTCGAGTAACTCTCCCATGATTTCCCCGTCGCAATGAATCAAATCGACGTCTTCAGCGGGCATCCCGCACGCGTGCATCAATCGCAAAAACTGTTCCATCACGATCGATACTCGAGAATCGACGTGCAACAACACTCGATTTCCCATGTACAGAGCGCCTAAAAGTTGCAAAACGGGAATCTCGAGGGGAAAATTAAAAGGCGTGATGATGCACACCTTCCCGTACGGCCATCGATACCCGTGACTCATTTGCCCGACGTGATCGCCGGGCACGGAAAACCCTCTCGACAGGAACCGCACGTTATCGCCTGCGAAATTTTCCAAAAACTTCCGCGTTACCACCACTTCCGCCGAAGCTTGCCCGTACGACTTCGGCGCCACGCGCTGTATCAATTTCGCGAAATACTCCACGTTCGACGCGTCTCTCAGCGCCTCCGCGAGCTTCATCGTCACGTCGCCGTATTTCAAATACCTCTCTGGACGTTTAAACGGATTGTGCGCGCCTGATTTCGGCGTCGTCGCGACCCGCGAGCGTAAAAAATGCACCAGCTCCTCTTTACTCGTTTCCGGCACCAAGAGAAACGCATCCTCGTTTTTATTCATCGGATCCGGGAACGATTTGAACCCCGCCTTCTTATTGCTCTCACCGCTTCTTCGCCCGACAAATTGACCGTCGATGATGTTCTCCGCGACTGCCGGTATCGCGTTCGAGAATACTTCCGGTTCGACCGTCGCCCAGGAAGATCGAGCGACGAAGAACTGAGTTTCTTCGCCTTTTTCTAACGAACTACTCATCACCCGTTTCGCGAATCCGCGTTGCATTCTTCGGCACTCTTCCTCGACGAGCAAAGAATTTGCTCTTTTCTGCGCCGCGAGGTATCCCATTTTCGGGCATCTTCTGATGCCGCGGTAGATCGCGTTGCTCGACATCTCGTGCGTGCGCGCGCGCGTGCGTAAGTGTGTATCTAATCCGTTTTTTTCCCCTGAGTACTAGATACGCAAAAAAAAGCGGTTTTTAGGGTTTAGGTGACTCAGCATTTTTCTTCAGTAAAAGGTGAACAAAAACAGAGAAGAAGAGGTTACACTATTAACGCACGTTCCGAGAACGAAGAAGAGAGAGAGAGAGAGAGCATTATTTATTTCGCTGTTTGTTCGGTTGATGGTGTTTATCGCGTCGTCGTGGAGATCTTTATTAAAACGGAAGAAGAACAACGGCATTGGCAAACTCTTCTTCCGTAGCGCGAATTTTACCTCGTCGAAGTCGTTAGGGAAAGCAGCAGCAACAACCGTCGTCGTCGACGCCGTCGGCGGTGGCGATCTCTCCTCGTCGCGCACGGCGGAAATTCCCGCGCTTTTTTCGAAGAAGGAGCGACGACGACGCGAGGAAGGAGTGAAAGAACAAGAAGAGAAGCGCGTTGTTCGACGAATAATTACGAATGAAACGCTTTTGAGATTTGCGTCTCTGAACGATGAGCTCGAGAGGACGGTTCGGAGTCACCGAGGGCAAGGTTTGCGTTCGCTTTTAATCGCCGCCGTGGAGCACTCCCGGACGAAGGACGAAGCGGAGAGGACGAGAAGAATGACCGAGGAAACTATCCGCAAATTTCCGAGCGAGATGCACGCGCTGAAGTTATCCGCGCTCGGGGCGACGTTTAACGAGAGTTTGTGCGAACGTTTGACGATGGATATCGCCGAAGCGGCGCGAGAGGTTGGGGCGAGCGGGTTGTGCGTAGACGCAGAGGAAGATTCCTTGAACGAGCAAGTGGACGCCGTGAGCTTGATGCTGATGCGAGCGATGAATAAGAGTGAGAACGACGGTGACACGAAGAACGCGGCGGTGTATAAAACGTATCAAATGTATCGCAAGGATAGCGTGGAAAAGTTGAAACGAGACATCGCGACCGCGGAGAGCGAGGGGTTTGTTTTAGGCGCGAAACTCGTCCGAGGGGCGTATTTAAACATCGATCGCGGGAAAGGGGTGTTGTTCGAGACGAAAAAGGAGACCGATGAGAGTTTTGCGGACGGTTTAGCGTTCGCTTTGAAGAGCATACGAGAGAGGAAGAAAGACAATCAAAACTCTCACGTGAAGATCTTGTTAGCGACGAGGAACACGGACAACATTTCATCGGCGTTGGGGTATTCGGACGACGTTCAGTTCGCGCAGCTGATGGGGATGGACGACGAGGTGACGCTATCGCTACTCAAAAAGGGTGAACGCGTGGCAAAGTACTTTCCGTACGGAAAGTTTACGGAAACTTTGCCGTACTTATGGAGAAGATGCTTGGAAAGAGCGGCTTTTTCGTAACCGGAGAGAGAGAGAAGAGAAGAGAGAGATGTATTTTATACAAATGATGAAGCTGTATAACATAATTTGCTGTTGTATATCGTGTACTAACAATAACATTGTCAAAAGAAAAACACATCACTACTACTACGAAGTGTACTTGAATGAACTACCGTGTGTCTATGAGATTACATCTATTCGCGCTAAAAGTTGTTTTTTTTTCTCTCATCTTCAATGCAAAGTCCCGCCGCAGAAGCAGCAAAATTTCATCCCTCCGCTCACTTTCAAATCCGCGTTGCAATTTGGACACATAATTGTGCCTCGAGCACCGATAGCGCCACTTCCAGCGCCGGACTCGCTTGGCCTTTGTTGCGACAACGAAGCAGTATTGGTATTGTTGTTATTATTTAGACCCAAGCCGCTGAAAGAAGTTGGACCTTGCGCGTTGGCTGCCGTTCGGTGCATTCCGTATTTCCAAGCCTCCAACGACGCTTCGTCCGTACTCATCGTCGCCGCGGCGACTAATACAGAGCCATTCGAAGGACCGTTACTCCTGTTGTACCTCATACCACTCGCAATCGTTGTCGTATTGTGCGCCATAGTCGCGGCTTTGAGTTTGCGCTTGCGCATCTCCTCCGCCGAAGAATTCGTAGTGTTGGTCGTCGTTGGATTGTTTGCATACGTTGCGTGTCTTTTCAATCCGCCGGCAACGACACCACCACCACCACCGCCGACGCGCAGCTTTACGGGTTTATCACTCGCGTCCTTGGATGCTGTCGCTGTCGTCGTCGTTTTCAAGGTTGCGGTTGTCGTGGTGGTATTCTTCTTTGCCTTTTTCGTCGCCGCTGCGCCCTTCTTTTCTCCTGTCTTTTTCCTCCTCTTACCATCGTCTTTCCCTTCCGCTCTTCTTTTCAACGACGCGTTGTTGTACACTGTCGAAGGCGTGCGCGAGCGTAACAACCTCGAAACCGTTTCCGAGTTTTCGAGTTTTCTTTCGCAATCCATGGCTGCTGAATGCAAGACTCTTACCAACGAGACGTCGTGGCGAATATCGTCCGCGGTTTCCTTGGAGGATTTTTCGAGTGCGTCGTAGAAACGTCTCCATTCGTTGCGCTCCGCTTCCTCGTCGTTGCGTTTTTCACCATTCGATTTCGTCGAAAGTTGATGGTGACGCGTGCTGGATAGAACATTCGTTGATGGCGTTATGGTAATCGCGCTCGCATCCTTCTTGCTTAAATAGAGAAACCTCATCCACGCGATGCAATACTCACGCATGGATTCGTCTTCTTCGGACGCTTTGCCTCCGCGACATCTCGCTCGTTTCGCAAAGTAGTCGTCGATTACTCCAGAAATCTTAGCGAACGTTTCATCCTCATTCGAAGCTTCGTTTGACTTCGAGTCATCCGGTCCATCTTCTCCTTTTCCACCTCGTCCACGCGCGACGACCATTCTCGCCACGGTTTTCAAAGCCTCTTCCACGCGTTCCTCTTCTGCAGACAGACGCCGGTTGTCCGAACCTGGGAGCGCGAGGGGTGCAGCTTGCGAAGAGTAGTAATCCATTCTGCCGTCGCCGCTTCCGCTTTCAAAAAGAACTCTTCGTTCCAAGGCGCTTCGCGGGTCAACCAACTTGACCAATCTAAATGTCACCGATGTCGTCTTTTTCGTCTTTGAGAAGACCGGCGCTAAAACAAACACGCGCTCGTCTCGCGATTGCACGGGAAAGTACTTGTTCGTGTGTTTCAGAAGCGCAGCTGCTTTACCACCTTTCTCTTTAGTACCGACGGAACCATTTTTGTCGGAAGCTACAACCATTGGCATCGCCGTCGCGATGGAGCAGAGTAAAACTGGACACTCACCGGGAACACCTTCGTCGTGCTTCTTTGCACAGAACGACGCGTACGCGGACATCCAATTCGATGAAAATTTGTTTACGTCACTTTCTGAAGGAATAGGATATGGAGAAAACGAGACGTGTTTCGGGGCCTCAGAAGAGTCAATATCGATCGCATCGATGGCGCTCATGAGAACGATGTCGTTGATTTTGAGCACCGTTTCTTCTTCGTCTTCGTCTTTTCCGCCTTCGTTTTTTCTGCTGATGTAATTCCTCTTCTTGTTCTTTGCCGTCGTCGTCGTCGTCGTTGTCGCTTTCTTCGTCACCGATGTTTTTTTACTAATCGCTTTCGTTTCCCCATTGCGCTCTTCATTTACTTCTTCACCGTTGTCGACGATATCCAACGACGTTTCTTCTATGGGAAGAAACGGCATGATACACTGCAAACACTCTCTCGAAACTTCCACCGTGGCTATGCACCGATCGTGAGTTTTATATTTACTGCTGTTATTCTTACTCTTGTTTTTGTTCTTCGCGCTCGATGAGAGTTTCGTTTTCAATCCACCGCCAAGGAGAAGCTTTCCTCGCCACATCACCGACGCGTCGCTCACGGTGACGGGTTCGGCATGTGATGATCCAACGACGGTATTCGTGAAACCCCAGATGTTTGAGACGTGCTCTAAGCGCGCGTTGATGAGCGCCTCTCTCGCCGTCCTCTTTTCAGATGCTTTAGAGTCTATCGATGTTTTCCTTCCATCATCTTCTTCGTCTTCTTCATCCGCGATGATATAAACCGGAACGATTTTCACCCGCACCTTCTCGCCACCGAGCTTTTCTTTCGCTCTTTTCACGACGCCGTGCGCGAGTACGAGACCCTTGGGCCATTTATTCGGATCGTTCATATCAAATAAAGCACCACCATTTGCATCATCATCATCATCGTTCGCTACTACAATCGGAACCACGCACACGATATCCATCGCGCTCAATTCCTTCCTTTTCACCTGGTCGACTAACTTCATCGCCTCCGTCGCCGCGCCTCTTTGCAACGATGTCATGAGCAATCCCTCGTTTTCGCCATCACTCGTACCCACTCTTTTCCCACCTCCCGTTTTCTTCTTTTTCGTCGGCGTCTGCACTTCTTCATTGAACAAATCTTCCGCCGTTTTCTTCGCTTGCATCGAGCGCTTACTCCGCGTCAGTCGCAACCGTTCGCCCACGGACGCGTCGTTACTCGACGCCGACGACGAAGAAGAAAAAGAAGAAGAAGAAGAACAAGACGCTTTCGTCCACGGCACGAGACCAGGACCAAAATCGACCTCTTTCTTATCGATACCCGCGACAACCGGGGGAAACCACGACACCGCCGCAATCTCCGTCGTCTCCTCTCCGCGTCCATCCTCAAACAGGAAGTTTTCTTTGAAATAATCATTCCTCGAAGACGCGAAAAATTCTTTCACCTTTGCTTTCATCCTCGCGCTCGATTCGCACAGTCGCAGGACAGAATTCAGCTTCTCTCTCAGCGCAGCTTCTCCCCGTTCGGTGAGCCCCGCGAGGAGCGAGTCTTCTTCGTCGTCGCGTTTTTGGTAAACGTGCATCGCGTTCGACACGAGAAGGAGCATCGCGCTGTTGCGCATTTTTCAAAAATGCTCTGGAGAGACTCTCGATGTATAAATGCAAAAAGAGGAGCAAACCGTCGTCTCTCGCAAAACTCTGTGAACCTGTCAAGCGGGCACGGGGTGGACGCGTCTTCTCGCGCGCGGAGTTTTACGCATCCGATCCGCTTATCTTAAAATATTTTAGTAATGACGCGAAAGTTTGAAAATTTTTTTCGTTTCATTTCGATTCGATGCGAAAGTCTTTCTTAGTAAAGTGTTAAACGTACGCGTGCGCGTTTAGTTCCTGTGGAAAACAGTACGTGCTCTCTCTCTTTTTTAATTCTAAAAACGCGCTCATCTATTATGCATATCATCTTTGTTTACTATCTATCATCCGTGATGAGAAAAGAACTCGTAGTCGGGATGAATGACTTCTATGCTCCTCAAGAAGGCGTACGCGCCGTCGATCATAGCCGCGGTTCGAGCGTTTTCAGCCTCGTCGGATTCTTCCCAGATTTCTGGGTCGGTTTTGTAACAGCACAAACCGAACGGCTTGAGCGGGATGAACGCGTGCTCTTCTTCTTCTTCTTCTTCTTCTTCTTCTTCTTTACCTTCTTCTTTACCTTCTTTGGCGGTTGCCGTCGTCGCGGCGGTACCCTTTCCGTCCTCTTCGAGCACGGCGACGCTCTTCTTGGCGTCTTCGATGCGCCTTTGCAGTCTAGTTTCACCGGAAAGCGTCAAAGAGGCGGGTGGAGGTGGAGGCAGCCCTCTGATTGGTGTCGTTCCGTTCTTGTCACCTGCTTCGTCCTTGTCTGTTGCTTCTTCGTCGTCTTCTTCTTCTTCTTCTTCTTCTTCTTCCTCCTCTCCATCGCTATCGTCTCCGTCCTCCTCCTCTTCGTCCTCTTCGTCCTCTATGTCTAAATGATTCAACCCGTGGTAGGTTAAAAAACACCCCTGAATATCCGTCCGACTCGTCCCTTGCGGTATCCTATAAATCGGATACCACGCGAAACAAAACCACGACTTCTCTCGATCAATCTCCGACGCTTTCAAACTTTGCACTTTTTCGTTCTCCTCGGCGAGCCGCTCGATGACGTCCGTCAAAGGCGGTCTCGAATACGGCGCCAAAGACTCAAAGTACTGCGCGGACGCTTTATTTCTGCCCCTACTGCTATCCCTCTTCTTCTTCTTCTTCTTTCCTTTCTTCTTTGTCGTCTTCTCGAAAATCTGAAACGCGCTTATGTAACTCGCGTAATACTGCGCAATCACCTCCACGTTTTCCTCTTCGCCTTCTTCTTCTTCTTCGCAATCCTTTCTTCTTCCGCTCCGTCGTTGCATCTCCAGCGGCACTTCGCACCCGAACGCGCTCGTCTCGTGAAACGCGCGCCACAGTTCTTTCAGCGCGAAATCTTTTTTCTTCTTCTTCTTCCCGCTCTTCGTTCTCGACGAAACGCATCGCACGAGCGGCATCGTGTGCACGAGAAGCGATTCGATGTTTGACATTCTTTTCTTCCCGGAGGAGGAGGAGGAGGTCGCGGCAGCGGCGGCAGCGGCAGCAGCTTCTTCTCCTCCTCCTCCAGACATGTATGCGACGACGCTCGTAATAAAACTCTCTCTTCGTAAATAAAAATCCGCGCGCAAACGCGTCTTTCTCTGGCGCTCTTCGTCTCTCTCTCTCTCTCTTTCGTCTTCTCAAATTACGAAGGATGATGGTTTAGGGTTTAGGGTTGAGAAAAAATATCTAAAAAGCACTTTTTGAGCACTTTTTTAACCTAAAAACCTCTTTCACAAATATCATCGTCACCATCATCGAGCGTCTTCTCTCGTGAGTACAAATCGAAAAGAGAGAGAGAGAGAGAGAGAGAGATTATGATGCTGTTTTTAAACGCCGCCGCTCACCCGTCCTCCTCTGCGTCGTTTTCCTCCCGTTCTGCTCTTTCGCAAAAAAAGCGAATTCGTTGCCGGGAAAATGCCATCGTTTTCCAATTGTCATCACCATCGAGGCGTCAAAGGAGACGAGTCGTCGCCGCCCCGAAAACGAGGACGACGACGAGAGCTGGGATGGGCGAAAACGCGCTCGGGATATTCTTGATTTCGTTACTCGATGACATCGCGTTCATCGGTTTGACGAGCGCTGCTGCCGCGACGACGACGACGACGAATTCGTCATCAACGACTTTAACCAGTTTTACTAACAAACTTCTGGGCGACTTGAGCGAGAGCAATCCGGGCGACGTCGAGGCGCCGACCGGAGCGATTTTCGCTCTGGCAATTTTAATAGGGGGGGGATTTCTCGTGGCCACCACGTTTGGGCTGAAACCAGGCGCGGATGCGCAAGACGAGATGCGCAAGAGAGACGAGGCGATATTTAATAAGCCGATTCAGAAGACGAAGAAGCAGGAAAAGAAGTAACGCGCGACTACTACCGCGCACGCGTAGAAAGCGCAAAGGGATGTAAAACGAACGATGTAATAATAATAACACTGTTTTGATTTTAAAAGCGCGCGCGCTGATTTTGTCTTTTGTACACATTTTCGTTAAAATACAACACACTAACTTACATACAAGGTAGGTACGTTTTCTTTGCTCCCTTTTTTGCTACTACATTTTCTCGTCGCTTCGCGCGCGGCTGTTTCTGACGATGCTCCTTTTCGCGACGTAGTCGGGCAACAAGGCGTCGCTCGGTAACACGGCTTTGGTTCTCGTCGTCGCGCCGAAAAAGCGGCCGCCGCGGTTCTTTTTCTTTGAAGACGCGTCATCGAAAGCCGCGGAGGTTTTAATCACTAAAATCGGTTTGTCTTCGCGACCGAAACGGTGTCTTCGAACGCGCTCTCGATGGTTCGAATGTACCGTTTTGATGGCGTCAAAGGCAAAGAACGCGATGGCGGATTTCAACGCGAGCTCCATGGCGTGTTTGCTCGTGAGGATTTTAAAAGTCGTTTGCGCCATTCGCGCGGGTTTGTCGACGAACGCGCTTTTCAGCGCGTCTTTAATTCGTCGCGGTGTTGATTTTTGAGCGTTTCGTAACCGCTTCTTTTCCTTTTCCATCTCTCTCAACTCTGTCTCTCTCCTCTCTTTTTCTATTTGATCAAACTCAAAGGCGAGTTTCCTCTTCATCGCCGAAGACGCTTCGAGGTCGATGGATTTGCGGACCAGAACCGTGTGGCCGGACTTTTTCGAAATGGTCTTGATTAAAACGGAGTTTGGTTCTTGAAATTCTTTCTCGGCGGCGGAATCGTCCTCTTCGTCGCTGCTTTCGAAATCAAAACTGCCGCGACCGTTTCGTCGACGACCGATGAGTCGTCTGGACCAGTTTCTCTTCCCCCTCTTGCGTCGTCTCGGAGGCGACATCGGCGCCGGATGCGATTCGAGGTTATCGCGATGATGGTTCAGGCCGTTGTTAAACGCCAAACTCGTGCGCGGTGAAAACGGTTCGCCCGTTTTCGGCGGTAAAATACCAGCTTTGACCATGTTCTCGTGGTGTTCCTCGAACGCCTCCTTGTTGGAGTACGACTTCAAATAATACTCTCTCGTCCACTCGACGTCTTCTTCGTCCGATGATGAGTTTCCAGACCACGTCGTCTTGTTTGCAGCTTCCCACCCGACGTAATACGATTTCAAGTTGTACTTTTTCCGCGTTTGATACCCTCTGAACGCGGATTGAATGGCCACCGCTCTGCGTTTCAGCTCGTTTTGCCGTTTGCGCACCAGCTGACCACGATAAATAGCTTGCAACTTTTTGGCACTCGCGTGTTGTTTCTTCAACAGCTCAAACTCGCGCTTTGCCATATTCATGCGGGCAAGAGATTGCATCTTGACGATTGCGTCTCTCGTTTCCTCATATCGCTTCTTCTCGATGGCCATTCGAAACAACGATTGGATTTTGCGAACGGCGTTTCGCTTCTCTCGAAACGTTTCGCGTTCGTTGCGACCTACGAGCGCCGCTCTCACTCGCGCTTGAATCGCCAAAGTCGCCCGGCGTTGCTTCTGAAACTCTTCTCTCTCTTTCGTCATTTTAAACACGGATTGAATTTTAATCGCCGCCGATTTCGTCTCGTTGAATCGCTTGCGAGCGAGGACGCCTCTCGTAAACGCTTGAAATTTCAACGCCGATTGCAACCTTCGCTCCTGTAAATCTCGGAACTCCTTCTTTGCCTTTTGCATTTTCACCATCGATTGAATCTTAATCGCAGCCTGCTGCGCTTCGGCTAAGCGCTTTCGAGCGAGGACGCCTCGCATCATCGCTTGCAACTTCAACGCGGACTCGTTTCGTTTGATGTGCAACTCTTGCAACGATTTCTTTGCTTTTTGCATTTTAACCATCGATTGAATCTTAATCGCCGCGTCGTTGGCTTCTTTCAAGCGTTTTCGGGCAATCGTGCCTCGCATGAGCGCTTGCAATTTCTTCGCAGCTTCCAGTCGTTTCGCTTTCATCTCGCGCAAATCTTTTTTCGCCGCGTGCATTTTCACCATCGATTGAATTTTCAAAGCCGCTTCGTTAGCTTCTCTCAAGCGTTTTCGGGCAATCGCGCCTCTGACTAACGCTTGCATTTTCATCGCCGCGTTGGTTTGTTTCGATTTCAACTCTCGGTAGGCGTTCATGGCCATTTCAGTTCGGACTAACGCTTGTAACTTCTTCGCCGGATCGTCCGAGGCGTCGAGCATGCGCTTTCTCTCCAAAACGCCTCGGAATACCTTTTGAATTTTAATCGCGGCCGTCTTCTCCTCAAACTCGCGCTGGTTTTTTAGAAAATCACGTTTTCGTTCCTCGGGCGTTTTCGGCGATTTGAAAAGTTCGCGTTGCTCGAAGCCTCGCAAATCGCGCAAAGGAGACGAGTAGAACTCTGGCGAGCGAAACTTTTCCGGAGTGTTGCTCGCGATGCGTTGCATGACTTTTTCGTACTCTTCTTGTTCTTTTCGCTCGATGCGTTCAGCTCGATGCACGCGATAGGCGCGTTGGATGGTCGCTGCCGCGTCGTGAATCTTCAACATTTCAATGGAGCGTTGCAGCAACTGTCGAGAATTGGTGGCTTTCTTTCTCGCCTGCACACCTCGGAACGAGGTTTGGATGCGCAAAGCGGCGTCGTTTTGCTTCGAAGCTTGGGAGCGAATAGCCGTTCGAGAAACTCCTTTACTCGTGCCACTGCTATCAACGCTATCATTAGTGTTCGCGTTATTGTTGTTGTCATTGTTATTGTTTCTACTGGCGTTGGCATCCCCGTCAGTGCTTCCATTTCCGCGATCTCCTCCAGCGGTGACTCCTTTTCCTTCGCCGCTCTTCTTTCCGCTCTCCGGCGTGCGAAACTCTAGCTTCGGATAGACGCTGTTGTAATGCACTTCCGCCCAAAAGCTCAACCATAAATTCCTCTCGCCAAACTTTTCGGACCAGGAGGAGTTCTTTCCGTCGTCCGGAGGTGACGCATCGCCGCTTTTGTTGTTCCAAGACGACGTTCGAGTCGGCGTGATTTCCAAGACGCCGTTATCTAAATACGAAGTGACTACGGTAATCTGCGCGCCATATAGATCCGCGGCGGCTTGTAACGTGACGTGATCACCCCACGTGCCATCCGAGGCCATATCGTCGCAATAATTCGAATACGCCGTTTGCATCATAAAAAACGAGGACTTGGCTTCCTCGGTCGAGGATTGTTGCGAGCTCGCA
>Ga0255761_10002562_pt1 | contig 16673 bp, 20 predicted proteins | sample 071ome_29_FD_179961 | JGI IMG/M metagenome (GOLD analysis project Ga0255761, IMG submission 179961) | Coastal salt marsh microbial communities from the Groves Creek Marsh, Skidaway Island, Georgia - 071407BT metaG (version 2) | ecosystem: Environmental > Aquatic > Marine > Intertidal zone >... | reverse complement strand
ACCCATAGGCAAAGATTTTCCAGTCTTTCTTCATCCAGAAACCAATGAAGAATATGCCTTAGCTAGAACTGAAAGAAAATCTGGTGTTGGCTATAAAGGATTTAATTTTTATTTTGATTCAAGCGTCACCCTTGAAGAAGATCTTAAACGAAGAGATTTTACAATCAATGCAATGGCCAAAGATGACAATGGAAATATTATTGACCCTTTTGAAGGTAGAGAAGATCTAAAAAATAAAATATTCAAACATGTCTCCCCTGCCTTTGAAGAAGACCCACTTCGAGTCTTAAGATATGCAAGGTTTAAATCATATGAACAACTCCATGATTTTGATCTTCATGAGGAAACAAAAGTTTTATTTGCAAGGATTGTTGCTTCAACAGAACTTAACGACCTTTCATCTGAAAGAGTATGGATGGAAACTAAAAAAGCTCTAGAAAATAAGTGTAGTGATCAATTCTTTAAAACTTTAATCCAGTTCCATTTAACAGATCCATGGTTTATAGATCTTAAAAGCGTTTCATGTGAGGGAGATTTACCTGAGCTTAAATGGGCTGATATGCAGCGAATAAATTGCTTTCAGCTGTGTGCATCATTACCAGTCCCAAATTCATATATAAAAGTTTTAGAATCTTTGAAACAAATAATTAATTTAATTGACTCTAAAAATAAGATAGAAAAATTAAGATTAGTAGAAAAGATGAACGTGCGCCGTAATTATGAAATATTGACGCAATTTAAACAGTATGGGTTTCTAAATGAGCATCAAGACTACCTAGAGAAACTCTTTCAATCGGTCATGGCGATAGACTTTTCGGTAATGGCAAATGTGAATGAGTCTGAAGTTTCGAATCAAAAACAATTGCTTTATCATGAAGCCTTACAAGAGATCATATGAATAAAAGAATTCTTATTACTGGAGCGGCAAAAAGGATAGGCAAAGAGATGGCCTTATCATTTTTTAAGAAAGGCTGGGACATTGTGATTCACTTCAATGCCTCTAAAGATGAGGCTGAAAGTCTGGCTGATCAAATGAATGCCGAAAGATTTAATAGCGCCATGCTTGTTCAAGCAAATCTTGATAATACAAATGAAGTTGAAAAGTTAGTAGCAAAAATACAATCAAATAATATAGGCATTGATGCATTAATCAATAATGCCTCGACCTTCTACCCTACTCCCATAGGAACTTTCTCTGAAGAAAATTGGGATGCTCTCATGGGCAGTAATTTAAAAGCACCGCTCTTTTTAATTCAATCATTTCACAAACAACTAAAAAAAAATAAAGGCTTTATTATCAATATTACTGATATTAATGTTGATAAAGCTTTGGTCAATCATTCAATTTATCTTGCGGCCAAATCTGGTTTGCAAACTCTCACAAAAGCACTTGCTAAAGAATTAGCTCCTCACATAAGAGTCAATGCAATAGCTCCTGGTGCAATTCTGGAACCACCCAACACAGAGTGGACATCAGAGCAAAAAAATAAAATTATTGATGCGGTTCCCTTGAAGAGAATGGGAAGCGAAAAAGATATTGTGGATGCTGCAATATATCTTTCTGAAGCAGAATATGTGACCGGTCAGATATTAAATATAGATGGAGGTAAATCTCTATAATAATGAACGACTCCAATTCAAATAATCCAGATGGTAATAAAATTTTCTCAGGAACAAAGGAGGTTGCTGAGAACCTAAAGTTTAATGAGTTAGGTTTACAGGGGTGGCTTAACGATAACATCGCATCTGCTGGAAAAATCTTAGAAATTGCTCAATTTAAAGGCGGCCAATCAAATCCCACATATAAAATTACAACTGAAAATAAAAAGTTTGTCTTGCGCAGAAAGCCTCCAGGAGTTTTGTTACCGTCTGCTCATGCTGTAGATAGAGAATATAAAGTGATGACTGCTCTTAAAGAAACCAAGGTTCCAGTACCAAAAACTTATGGTCTTTGTGAGGATGAAGAAATTATAGGTACGCCTTTTTTTGTTATGGATTTCCTTGATGGAAGTATTTATTGGGATCTGTTACTAAGTGACAAGTCTCCAGCAGAAAGAAAGCAAATTTATGCAAGCAAAAATAATGTCATTGCCCAGCTTCATATGGTGGATTATGAAGCAGTTGGATTGTCTAATTATGGCAAGCCTGGAAATTACATTGCTAGGCAAGTTTCTAGATGGACCAAGCAATATATAGCTTCAGAAACTCAAGATATTCCAGCAATGAATAACTTAATAGATTGGCTTCCCTCTAATATTCCTGATGAAGATGAGACCACAATTGTTCATGGAGATTATCGACTCGATAATATGGTTTTCAATACAAATAATAATATTATGGGGGTATTGGACTGGGAGCTTTCAACTCTTGGGCATCCTATTGCAGACTTCAATTATCACTGTATTAGTTGGAGAAATATTCCAGAGTTAAGCGATCAAAAATTCTGCCAGGAAAATGGCATTCCAACAGAAAAAGAATACATGAATATGTATTCTGAAATTACCGGCAAGAATCTTGATGAACATTGGGAGTTTTATACTATTTTTAATATCTTCAAACTGGCAGGGATTCTTCAAGGAATTATGGGCAGAGTGAGAGATGGCACTGCAGCAAGTAAACATGCCGAGGAAAGAGGAAATCAAGTGGCTCCCTTAGCAGAAGCTGCTTGGGGCTTAGTAGAAAAAAACTATAAATAAGCTCACAATATTTCTCTAAGGGGCTCAGATACAAAACGATATTTGGCTATCTCATCACTCTCAAAAAGTATTTCCTCATCGTCGCTTAATTGCAGAACTATATCTATATCTAGAGTTCTTGAAGAAAATTTTGGACTGCTTCTGTCTCTTCCAGAGCTATCTTCTATAGCTTTTAATTTTTTTTTGAGACTCTCAAACGATAGAGAAGATGTGCCACAATAGACAAGATTTAGGAAATCGTCTCCATCAAAACCCTCAGCTTGAGTTTTATATATTGAAGAACATTTAGTATCTCTAAGTATTTTACTCAATGAAGAAATAGCAAAATCCAAATTTAACTCTGGGTTAATATTGCTCCCAAGTGAAAGGAAGTACTTCATCATCTGTGAATAATTACCCCAACGTCCTCAGCATGTCTTAATGCACCCGGCTTAGAAACCCTTAACTTTAGTGAGTCAACTTTATATTTATTTTTTACAAGATCAGCAATACCTTCAGCCAAGGTTTCTTGGAGCTGAAATTCAGATCCCTCAACAAACTTAATAATTCCTTTGGTAATTTTTTTATAATCGATGGTATCTTCAATGGCATCATTTTTTGCAGCTTTCTTGCAATCAAATTCTATTTCTAAATCAATGCTTACTTCCTGCTTAACTTCTCGTTCCCAACCAAAGATTCCGATAATTGTTTGAACCCTTAGATCTTTTATATAAATTAGATCTTGCATTCTATTTTTCTCCCAAAGGCCATCGTGGTCGAGCATGCGATTTTATATGAAATGTTGCCTCATCTGATTTCAAACTTCCTAGATATGCAATCATTGCTGCATTATCTGTGCAATGAGCAATTGGCGGATATAAAGCCCTAATATTTAAAGATTCCTGAAGAGTGGATATTTTTTCTCTGAGCAGTTTATTTGCTGCTACTCCACCAGCTAAAACAATGCCCTCTCTTCCAGTATCTATTAAAGCTTTGGTAATTTTTTTTACAAGTACCTCTGTGGCTGCTTGCTGAAAGGATGCACAAATATCTGCCTGGATATCCTGCGTGATATTTTCTAGATCTTGCACTGCATAAAGTACAGAGGTCTTTAAACCGCTAAAACTAAAATCATAATCATCACTGTGCAGCATTGGTTGTGGAAATTGAAATTTATTAGGGTCGCCATGTTGAGCTATTTTTTCTATCTCTGGTCCACCTGGATAACCTAAGCCAATAAGCTTAGCGACTTTATCAAAAGCTTCTCCAACTGCATCATCCCTTGACTGACCTAGAATTTCATAATCATTAAAAGCCTTAACATCAATAATTAATGAGTGACCTCCAGAGACAAGAAGAGTTAAAAAAGGAAAATCTAATTTTTCTCCACCAAGAAATGGAGTCATCAAATGACCTTCAAGATGATTCACGGGTATTAATGGCTTTTTAAGAGCCAGTGCAAGCCCTTGAGCAAAATTTTCACCTATTAATAAAGTCCCCAACAAACCTGGGCCTGCAGTATAAGCAATCTGATCTATGCTGCTAGGGTGGATATCCCCCATTGCTTTATGAAAAATATGAGTAATTTTTTGACAATGATCTCTAGATGCAAGCTCCGGTATAACTCCACCATACTCTCCATGAAGTTCTATTTGAGAAAAAACAGCTTCTCCTATCAGCCCCTCTACAGAATCATATAAGGCTATAGCCGTTTCGTCGCAAGATGTTTCAATGCCTAGGGTAATCATAAAAAAATTTTTGCATTCATTACATAAAAAGAATAAACTACCCACCAATTATGCCTTCTATTATTATAAAAGAAACAGAATACTTCGACGTTGGTCTTAGAAAATTTAAGCGTGCTTGTGAAAAAGCTGCGATCGTTCCAGAGATCCGCGCTAGAGAATTCTATGAAAAACCAACAGCCGTAAGAAAGAGAAAAATGGCAGCCGCGATCAAGCGAGCACATAAAACTAATAGAAAATTTAGTTTCTCAAGGCAACGATCTTATCGCTAGTTTGTCTCTCCTAGACACAATCAATCAGGACTTAAAAGCAGCAATGCTCAGTAAGGATGTTGTCACGCGTGACACCCTGAGAATGTTAATTTCAGACATAAAAAAATTTGAAATCGATGAAAGAGTTGAAGTTGATGATGCCAAGATTTCTAGTTTAATTAACAAGAATGTAAAGCAGCGACGGGACTCAATAGAACAATTTAAAAATGGGGGTCGTGATGACCTTGTTGCTACCGAACAAAATCAACTAGATGTAATCCTAAAGTATTTACCAAAGCAACTATCAGAAGAAGAAATCCAGTCGCTTATCCAGGAAGGAATCGCAGCCATCTCAGCTGAGGGCATGCAGGATATGGGAAAACTAATGGGTCATCTTAAGCCTAAATTTGAAGGCAAGGCTGATATGGCAATTGTCAGCAAACTTGTAAAAAATTTGCTGGCATAAATAGCACTAGATCAAAAAATCTAAATTCTTTAGAATCATTGAATGTTAAAGAATAACTTAAGGCTGCTTATTGAGTTCGTCGTAATTATATCTGGCGTCTTATTATCATTTTACATTGACGATTTTAGGCAGCTCCAAAACAAAAAGCTTGAAAAAGATATTTTAATTGGGAAATTGGTAATTACAGCAAGGGAAGATCTTAAACAAATACAAAATCTAAAAAAAGATTTGATAAAGGTTCAAGACAGTATAAAGATTTTCCTCGAAGATATTCAAGATAACAACAAGGATATAGCTGATAAAGAAATAGCTAAAAACTATTTATTTATTTCGGAAAAAATGAGCGTTTCTTTTTTTCCTCAAGATGGGATATTTACTCAATTAATATCTACAGGGTCATTGGAGCTAATTGAATCTAACGCTCTGAAGAATTTATTACTAAGAAATTTTACTCATTACCTTGATAGAAATCAGGCAAATAATAGAACGCTGGATGACTTATATTTAGATTTTGTAAACAATGTTGATCCATACATTACGGTAATGAGCAAAGACAAGCAAGATGCTTCATTTATTTACACAGATAGAATAGTTGATTCGTATTCTATAGACTCAAATTACTATCTTTCAAATAATTTTAAAGCATACCTTTCTAGCGCCAACACCATGGTTGGTAAAAATATAGATATGCTGAATTTATTTGAAAAATCTTATAATCAAATTTTAGAGTTGGCAAATAAAGCATAAATCTAGTGTTTGTAAGATGAAGGCTTATTCTCAGTATTTGTATATCTTTCAGTTAACCTTGAGGATCTAGAGCTTAAGTCTTGCAATTGGCCTTCTATCATTACCATTTTAGGAAATGAAGATGGCTCTAATGGGTCCCCATCCCAAACAACAATATCTGCTAATTTTCCAACTTCAATTGAGCCTCTATTATTAAGCCTAAAAGTTTGAGCTACTGTATTTGACATTCCCTTGATTGCTGTTTCATAAGACATGCCATAAGCAACAGCGTTTCCTGCTCCCTGTCTCATAAGATGATAATTATGGCTCCTTTGAGTGCTGAACATTATAGGGATCTCAGCTTGATCAAGAATCTTTCCAAGATCTAAGCTTGATCCAAGCTCATCAAATGAATTAGGTATATTATCCATTGGATCGATAATTACTGGCGTATTGCTCTCTTTGATTTGATCTAGAACCATTGGGGCCTCTTCAACGCTGACTAAAACTAGATTTAAGCCATACTTTTTTTTCATTGATAGCGCTTGCAAGATATCAACTGCTCTATTGGTTTCTAAAACCAATGGCATCCCATCATTAGCAACTTTGCCGAGCGCAATAATATCTTGTGATTGCAGCTCTAATTGATCAGCTAAATTCATTTCCAAAATTTCTTGAATTGTCATAGTCTTAACCATTTTTCCAATATCAAGTAGTGATTCAAGTATTGACAAAGTTTCAGCACGTGAGCCATAAGACGCACCCAATCTGCCAAACATAGCTATATCTTTAGAACCCTTAATTTCTAGACTTCCATCTAAAATGAAATGAGAGCCTAAACCAAAAATTGGAAATGAAGATGCGCTGGGAGTGCTCATGGCACTGGTAACGCCGTTACTTCTATTCCATGGAATTCCAGTTGAATGAGGATTAAATGCATTAAAAATACTAAAGCCCGCACTTAAAAGATCTGATTCATCATCTCTAGTCACATCCAAAGCATTAATCTCAACAATACCTAAATTACTCATAGGTGAGATCAATCCAGGTGTTACTGGCAAGCCATTTAATTCAATAACTCTAGTGTTTCCGTCAATGATCAAGTTAGTGCCAACACCAACAATTGTTTGATCAGAAATTAAGATATCTTGAGTCTGAGCGCTTTCTCCATTGGCTGTATGAACTAAACCGCCTTTAAGCAAAACAGTTTCTGAAGAAATATTAACAGCGAAAATTATAAATAATGTTAATGATAAACTTTTCATCTTATTGCACTCTATTAGTTTGGGGTTGAATAATACCTAAATCAAAATCTGTGATTGGCTGAATCTTTGGATCATTTATATCAAATGCAACTGCTCCATCTATCAAAACTTTTTCTGCTCTAGAATAAACACTAAACGGATCCCCGCTCCAAAGAACAATATCAGCATCTTTACCAACTTCTATGCTTCCAGTTTGGTCAAGTATCCCAGCAGCTTTTGCAGGATTACTCGTGATCCATCGCATGGCATGAGCTTTAGAAATTTCATAACCTGCTCTATTTCCTGCGGCCATTGCTTTGGCTGCCTCTTGATTAAGGTGCTGAATTCCAACCGCATCATCTGAATGCACTATGGCGCAACCAGTCCCATTTCTAGCTTGATCAATAATAGCTACATTAGCTTGAACCATATCATAAGCTTCATGCTTGAAGCCCCACCAATCAGCCCACATCGCAGCACAAATTCCCTCGTCAGCAAGTAGATCAGCTATTTTGTATGCTTCTACAGCATGGTGGAAAGTAGTAATTTTATAATTAAACTCTTTGGACAATTCAACCATCATCGCCATTTCTTCAGCTCTATAGCAATGATTTTGAATTAGTATTTCCCCATTTAAAACACCCATTAAAGTATCCATAGCAAGATCTCTTGTGGGACGACGATCTTCGTCTGATTCATTCATCCCATCAGCATATTCCACTGCATCTATCCAAGCGCTTCTGTAACCTGCCATATTACCCATTCTTGTTGAGGGAGACTGCCTGCGATTTCCATAAACTCTTTTTGGATTTTCACCACAAGCCATTTTAAGTGAATGCGGTGCACCCGGAAATTTCATAGCCTGAATCGTGTTTTGTGAAATATTTTTAAAAGTTGCGCCTCTGCCACCAAATAAATTAGCAGAGCCTGGCAGCACATGAAAAGAAGTAACTCCACCCTTAAGTGCGAGTGCAAATTGAGGATCTTGTGTCCACAATGAATGTTCGGCCCAAACTTCTGCAGTTACAGGAGCAGTAGCCTCATTTCCATCAGAACTAGTAGTAACACCTGGAGCAGAATAAACTCCCATATGAGAATGAATATCAATGATGCCTGGAGTAATCCATTTATCGGTTGCGTCTACCACCAAAACTCCTGGAGCTGATATAGATTCACCAATTTCTACAATTTTTCCTTCAGAAAGCAATAAATCATAATTCCTAAATTCACCACCCAAACCATCATAAATATTAGCCGACTTAAAAAGGATAGGCTCTGAGTTCATTGGCAAGTATGTTGATGCAAAGGCATTATCAATACCAAGATTGTCTGAGTCTGAGTCTGACTTTGAATCTCCAAAAGTAAGATCAATATTAAAACCTTCAGAGCAGCCGATGATGCTTAAAAGCAATATGGGGATAAGTACTTTGTTTTTCATAATAGATTTTCCTCTTATAAAGATTATAGAACCATTTAAAGAGATATAATATTTAATATGACAAGAAAAAATAATAGATCAAATGATCAGATGAGACCTTTAGAAATTGAGATTGGTGTAAATAAACATGCTGAAGGCTCTGCACTAATAAAGTTTGGTGATACTCATGTAATTTGTACAGCCAGCATTGAAAACCATGTTCCCAGATGGATGAGAGGCTCCAATGAAGGTTGGATTACTGCAGAATATGGTATGTTACCTCGGTCAACTCATGAGCGAATGAACAGAGAAGCTGCCAGGGGCAAGCAAAGTGGCAGGACTATGGAAATTCAAAGATTAATAGGCAGATCCTTAAGGCAAGCAGTTGATTTGAAATACCTAAAAGATAAAACAATCAATGTGGATTGTGATGTCATCCAAGCAGATGGCGGAACCAGAACAGCATCTATCTCTGGGGCTTGTGTTGCTTTGTTCGAAGCCATCAAAAACAACCATGATGATCAAAGGGCAATAAAAGAGTATGTTGCAGCAGTTTCAATAGGATTAAAAGATGGTCTCACTCTTTTAGATTTAGACTATGAAGAAGATAGCTCAGCAGATACAGATTTGAACGTGGTAATGACTGAAAGTGGTGGCATCATAGAAATCCAGGGAACGGCTGAAAAATATCCTTTTACCAAGAGTCAACTCGATGAAATGATTGAATCTGCATCAAATGGCATTGCAGATATAATAAATTTTCAAAAATCATGTGTGAGCTGAAAGATTTTCAAAGAACCTTTATTGAACTAGCGCTTCAATCTCATGCCTTAGAGTTTGGTAAATTTGCACTCAAATCTGGAAGAAGCAGTCCTTATTTTTTTAATGCAGCAAAAATGCTGAATGGTTGTGATTTATTTAAACTGGCTAATTGCTATGTTGATGCTATTGAAGATTTCTCTATGAAGTTTGACTGTCTATATGGTCCCGCTTACAAAGGAATCTTCTTGGCCTCAATTGTTGCGACGGTCTTTAGTCAAAGAGGTAACCCATGCCCACTTTCTTTTAATAGAAAAGAAGTTAAAGATCATGGTGAGGGCGGCAATATTATTGGTGCAAATCCAGTTGGAAATGTAATGATTATTGACGACGTTTTATCAGCAGGAACTGCTGCCAGAGAATCTATTAAAATTTTAGAAGATCTAAATGCAATACCTAAAATATTTCTTGTTGGTCTAGATAGACAGGAAAAAGGAACTGGTGATTTATCAGCAAAAGAAGAGCTTGAGAAAGACTTTGGCATTCATGTCTCATCCATCGTTAACCTAGAAACCCTAATAGCATTTTCACATAGCAATGAAGATTTTCATTCTTTTGCATTTGAGCTTGAACAATATAGAAATAACTGGGGTGCTTAATGTTCACTGGAATTGTTAGTGGCAAAGGCCAAGTTCAAAAAATTATCAAATACAAAGATTACTTGTCTCTGATCATCAAAGCTCCAAAAGGCTTCTCTAAAAATTTAATCAAAGGAGCTAGCGTCTCGGTAAATGGAGTCTGTTTAACCGTAAAAAAAGGCAAGACAGATATTCTAGAATTTGATGTGATCGAGGAAACCTTACAGAAAACCAATTTAAAAAATCTTTCTAAATCATCCGGGGTTAATCTAGAGCGATCCATGACTGCTAAAACAGAAATTGGTGGACATCTAGTTTCTGGTCATATTCATGGAACAGGTGAAGTTTTAAAAGTGATCAATAAGCAGGCAACAAAAGACCTGCAAATTAAAATTCCAACAAGTTTAAGAGAGTATTTTTTTTATAAAGGTTATGTTGCATTAAATGGATGCAGTTTAACGATTGGAAAAGTGCTAAAAACATCTTTTTATATTCATCTCATTCCTGAAACAGTCTCAGTCACTACTTTTAAAGACATAAAACAGGGAGATCTTATCAACATTGAAGTCGAGCAAGCAACGATTAACACCGTCGAGACAGTAAAAAGAGTTATGAGTGAGAGAAAAGTTTAGTTAAGACAGCCATTCTCATACCCACCCCATTAAAAATTTGATTTCTAATTTTGCAATTTTCCAGATCGCTCGCTTCTTTGCTTAATTCAATTCCAAAGTTTACTGGTCCAGGATGCAATAAAATCATCTCTGGATGAGCCACCTGAAGTGAGTCAACATTTATTTGATATCTCTCGACATAATCACTCGCGCTGATGGTAAGTTTTTCTGATAATCTCTCATTTTGAATCCTTAATGCCATTACAACATCAGCATCTTGCAATGCGGTTTCTAGTTCAGGCTCAAAATTACCAATTGAGCTATCTATAAAATTTTTACAAAGATCGGGATGACCACAAAATGTTATGCTTTTATATCCCACGATTTGAATGGCTTCCATAAAAGAATTTACCACTCTTGAGTGATCAAGATCACCAACAATAGCAAAATTTAGATTCTCAAAAATTTCTTTTGACTCATGAATAGTCATCAAGTCGATTAGTGTTTGAGTTGGATGTGAAATTGTACCTTCTCCAGCATTGATAAATTGCATGTTAGAGAAATGTTTTACGAGATCATGGATCACTGATTCAGTGTGACGCAAAATGCATAAATCGATCCCCATCATCTCAAACGCACCCAATGTGTCTTCAAGCGACTCACCTTTATTCATGGAAGAGTTAGGCAAATCAAAGTCTATAAATTTTGCACCTAAGTTATGTGCTGCGATTTCAAAAGAAATTTTCGTTCTGGTGCTTGGCTCACAAAATAAAGAGACAATCTTCTTGTCAGGAAATAAGTCTTCATTGCGATAATCTTGAGAACCTTCTGATTTAAAATTATGAGCAAGTTCAATTAAATCAAAAATTTCTTTCTTAGTTAGATCAGAAAAATTAATTAAGTTTTTAGACATTAAGCATCTATTGATAAAATAGCATCTATTTCAATGTCTACCCCTTTAGGTAGTTTCGAAATTTCTACGGTTGCCCTTGCTGGAAAGGGCTCGGAAAATCTTTTACTCATAATCTCATTAACTTCATCAAATTTTGAAAGATCTGTTAAGAAAATTGTTAATTTAAGAATATTATCTAGACTGCCTCCTGCTTCCTTGCAAATTGCCTCCAAATTATCTATGACCTGAAAGGTTTGATCATTAAAGGTTTTATTATTTAGTTCTCCTGAAGCGGGGATTAGGGGTATTTGTCCAGATATAAAAACCACATCCCCCCATTGAACTGCTTGGGAATAAGGTCCCAGTGCTGCGGGTGCATTATTTGTAAAAATTGGTTTTTTCATTTTTTGTCTTGGCATCATTTACTATTCTTGAACAACTTGTAACCTGTCTTAGGGAGCGTAATTTTACCATTAATTTATTCATTGAATCAGTATTCAAAACTTCAACCTCTACAATAAACTCTATGATCATTGCATCGATATCTCTGCTTTGTATATTGACGATATTAAGGTTAGATTTTGTGAAGACTGAGGCAATTTCAGCAAGTATTCCCGGCCTATCCTCTGAATGTATTTTTACATGCCCTTTATAATGTAATTCTCTGCTGTTGCTTCCCCACATTGCTGGAAAATATCTTGATGGCAGATTATGACTTCTGTGGGGTGCAACCTGTCGGCATCTTGAATGATGTATAACAATACCTCTATCCGTATCTGAATGTGCGGTGATTGGATCCCCATAAATAGGCATGCAGCATTTTGCATAAGTCACTGGAACTCCTTCGATCTGATGATCAGATAACACCATGGCTTTTAATTTTGAGTGTTTATTCTTTTTAATGTTTAAACTTGAAAAGAATCTCTCAGCCACTAATGCACCAGTTTTTTTTCCAGACCCTAGATCAATTATCAACTCATTAAGAGATTTAGCTCCTATCATCTCAAGAACCTTGGACAATCTGCTACCACGATATTCATCAAGAGTTACTCCGCCTCTTTTTAATTCACTCTCTAGCATTAGCTTGCCAGCTTTCCTCGCTTGAGAAATTTTTTGCTGACGGAGAGCATGGCGTATAGAAGATCTTGCCTTGCTCGTGACAACAAAATTAAGCCAGTCAGGGCTAACCTCTAACTTGTCTGAAGTTATGATTTCAATTGATTGTCCATTTTCTAAACGGATATTTAGTGGAGCAAATTTTCTATTTACTTTGCATGCAATAGCTTTATTTCCTAAATCAGTATGAAGCTCATATGCAAAGTCAATAGGTGTAGAGCCAGATTTTAAATTTACAATTCTGCCAGCAGGGGTAAATACATAAACCTCATCGTATATTAAATCTGTCTTGATTGACTCAACGAATTCATGGGAGTCTTTGGATGCTTCATTAAGATCAGCAAAGCTTTCTATCCATTTTTTTGCTCCAATAAGGTCTGAGCTTACAGAGTCCTTAGTTTTATATGACCAGTGCGCAGCAATACCATTTTGAGCAATAATTTCCATGCTTTTTGTTTGAATTTGAACTTCGATAGGGATGCCATCTAATGCAATTAAAGATGTATGAAGGGCTTGATAGCCATTAGTTTTTGGAATTGCAATGTAGTCTTTAAACCTATTACCAATAGGTTTACAAATATTATGAATGATACCCAGGGCCCTATATACATCATCAACTGAATTAACAATTACTCTAAAAGCATATACATCAAGTATCTCTGAAAATGGTTTTTTCTTATTTTTAATCTTTGCATATATGCTACTTAAAGATTTCTGCCTCCCTTTGACAGTAGCAGTAACATCATTAACTTTTAAATGATGTTTGAACTCCTTTCTTAGCTTAGAAATAATTCTTTTTCTGCCACCCATAGCCTGTTTTACTGCGGATTCAAGCATTCTTGCTCTCATTGGATGAATACACCTAAAAGCTAAATCCTCAAGCTCAACGCGTATGTTTTGCATGCCAACCCTTATTGCAATTGGGCCATAGAGCTCTAGAGTTTCAATTGATTTTCTAACTTGTTTTTCTCTGGGTAAAAATTCAATGGTTCTCATGTTATGCAATCGATCACACAATTTTACAATGATCACTCTTATATCCTTGGACATCGCTAAGGCCATCTTTTGTAAATTGTTAGCATTGCGCTCTTCTATGCTATTAAAATCAAGCTTATTCAGATTACTAACACCATCCACTATAGCTACAATGTCTTTACCAAATAGTTTTTCTAGATATGATTTCTTGATAAAACTATCCTCTAAAACATCATGCATTAAACCAGCACAGACCGTCTCAATGTCTAGGTTAAGTTCAATTAAAATTGACGCTACTGCAACAGGGTGCGTTATGTATGCTGAGCCTTCTTTGCGAAATTGATCTTTATGAGCTTCAAATGCAACATTATATGCAGTTTGTAATAGATCTAAGTCTTTTTTAGAAAAGTAGGCTTTAGCGGATTCGTAAAGTTTTTTGGGAATTGGAGAAAGGAGCTTTCTGTTAGAGAAGTCTAAAAGGGCTTGGTTGGGGACTACCCGGTCACTCAATTAGACGCTCCAGGATTGACATCAGCCGATATTTTCTTGTTGTGGCTTTTCTCTGTCGATAGCAAATTCATCCAGCAATAAATCTTCCTCAAGAGTTTTATCTAGAATTTCTTTTGTGATGAGCCCTTCTTCGATTTCTCTCAAAGCAACAATAGTGGGCTTATCATCTTCCCATTCTACCATTGGTTCTCTACTAGTTGTTGAAAGCTGCCTCGCTCTTCCTGATGCCAGTAAAATTAATTCAAATCTACTTTGAACCTTATCTAAACAACCTTCTACAGTAATTCTTGCCATAATGTTTTTCTCCGAGGGCGTATTTTAGTGTTTATTTGCCTAATAAGACAATAGTTGAGCTAAAAACTGTTGAACTTCTTCCATATTTTGCTTATTTATCGAGTTTTCTTGAGCAATAACATTAAAAAGTTGAGTCTGAGCATCATCAAAAGAATCATTAATAATTATATGGTTATATTCAGTTGCATAAGCCAATTCATCTTTTGCATTTTTTAATCTTAAATTAATCGACTTTAAGTCGTCATCTCCTCTAGTTTTTATTCTTTCCTCTAAAGAATCGATGGACGGGGGAAGAATAAAAATAGAATCATAATTAAGAGATAAATCATTGATTTGCCTGAACCCCTGAACGTCAATTTCTAAAATTAAATTTACCCCTGCACTCAGTTTTGATTGAACAAATTCTACAGAAGTGCCGTACCAGTTATCATGAACCTTTGCATGTTCGAGAAAAAAATGAGAATTTTGTTTATCTTGAAAGTCTTCTTTGGAAATAAAAAAATATTGATTGCCATTTGATTCACCTTTCCTTGGCAACCTTGTTGTATAAGAGATGGATAATTCTAGAGGCAAATTAGACTGCTTTGCTTTGGCTAAAACTGCATCAATTAATGATGACTTGCCTGCTCCTGAAGGGGCCGAAACCAAAAAAAGCTTAGGATCTCTCATCACTCTAAATTTTGAGCCTGCTCACGCAGCTCCTCTACTTTTAACTTCATGGTTAGTGCTAAATCTTTTAAATCTGGTTTTTCTATTTTCACAGATAGTGTATTCACCTCTCTGAATAATTCTTGAAGGATAAAATCCATTTTTTTACCATGTGCATTTTTTAGTTTGAATAATTTATCCAGGGACTCAATATGAAAACTAATTCTTTCAAGCTCCTCAGCTATATCATGTTTTAACGCTATGCTTGAAAGCTCATTAGCTATTTCATCCTTATTAATATCAATATTCTTTTTGGTGAGCTTGCTTTTAATGGTTTTGATTCGATGCTTTAACAATGAAGATGCTGACTTTGATAGTTTTTGATGCGCATTTTTTAAAAATAAGATCTTTGTGAAAATAACTTTTTCTATTTTTTGTCCTTCCTTAGCCCTAGATTCTACTAAGTTTTTTATTGCAATATTTAATGCCTTCTTGCCTAAAATTGAAATATCTTTTTTTGAAGTCCTGACTGTTAACAGGCCTGGGATATCTCTAAGATCACTTAGTTTAAGAGTTAAGTTTTTAAAATCTTTGCTGGTTTTGAGAGTGCTCTTTAAATTCCTGATACTTTCTTGGTTAAGTTCATAGGAATGCTCTGACTGGAAATTATCATGAATTTTGATCTCAAAAGATCCCCTTAAAAACTTTTTCTTTATCTGATTTTTTATGTATTCCTCTAAATCATTGGGCAGGCTGTAACCTCTAAAAGATATATCTACAAACCTATTATTAACCGACTTAATTTCGCATAAGACCTCAATCTTCTTTGAAGTTGCTTGCCCTGTTCCATAACCTGTCATGCTGTAAAACATAAAATTCCTAAATGCTTTTCACTATTATCACATTAAACCACTGTCTAATAACTTTTGCGGATCAAAAGACTTACCAATATTATCTGAACTTATAAAAAAATCTTCGAAAGAATGTTCAGGGCAAACAAGAGAAAAAACATCACTGTACTTCTGGGCTGTTTCACTACAAATTAGCGGCCCAGATATATGGAATAATTCTTTGTTGCAAATATAGTTTACTATTACCAAAGAAAGATTGGTTCTACTGAACATATTAGCTTCAGAGAAGCGTAGACGATATTTTTCTCCATTATAAGCATCCACATGGTTTTTCATCCAATGAGCTTTTTCGTCATACAATCCTGATGGGCGTAAAATCAGAGGCTCTATTTTAGATTCACGAGTCACAAAGTCTTCATACTCTAAAATAATGCTTGCTTGCTCATCATCAGGCAAAGGCTTCATAGCTTCAGTTATATTTCTTCCATTGCCCAAACCATAAACCCTTGTTGAAGTAACAATCAGTAATTTTTCATAACTTATGTCGTTATTGAAAAAGTCCATCATTTGATACGATGCATCTAAGAAACCTCTCTTATAGCCATCTGGGTCCTGCGCGCTTGGTTTTAAAATCATCACAATGGTAGAAAAATCCATAGAAGGCAAAGTCAATTTAGATTCCCTCATCCAATCATGCTGGATGAATTCAACATTGGGTAAAGGAGCAGACGCACTTCTAGAAACCCCTATAAATTCTTGCTCAGTAAGCCTTACAGCTATCCTGCTACCAATGTCACCGTAACCTATAATTAAAACTTTTTTCATATATATGTTTCTAAAGTTCTTATATTAAAA